>OJNH01000013.1_pt1 | contig 149041 bp, 143 predicted proteins | sample 1597361 | NCBI WGS metagenome assembly OJNH01 (sample SAMEA2452136, study PRJEB22498) | human gut metagenome | biome: human feces; feature: human gut; material: feces | place: Australia | collected 2012
TTAATTTAATCTAGTTTCAAACATCAAGCACCAAATTTAATATAAAATATTTTATTGCTGTGGGGCTCACAGTTTAAGCGTTCTAACTACACCCAAAAGGTGACTATTTACGAATTTAACTATTTTACACATTTTGACAAAGGTGAGTACTTTAAGTTAAACAGCCATAAATTCTAACTCCAGTTTTCTGTTTATTTGTCGATTATTTTATTCTATATATACAAAAAAGTTATACAATTTGTCGATTTTTGACAAATCATATAACTCTGTTTTCATGCTTATTTTTAAATGTTACAGCCACATATACGCTTCAGAGTTAGTTTTTTACAAAACTAACTCTGGATTCACATATTTCGACAAGATTTTGTACTAGAGACAGAACAGTTGTAAGACCTACACCACCAGGTACACTTGTGACATAACTTGCCACATTTGCTACTTCGTCAGTTACTACGTCTCCAATAATTTTAGAATTACATCTATTGATTCCTACATCTATGACAGTGGAACCTGGTTTTACCATTTCTCCATTTATAAGACCAGGCACACCAGCAGCTACAATAAGAATATCTGCATCTTTGGTAAATTTTTCTATACTTTGAGTTTTTGAATGGCATACAGTAACTGTACAATTTCTATTTAGTAACGCATACGAAATGGGCTTTCCAACGATTTTACTTCTACCAATGACAACAGCATTTTTCCCAGAATAACTAGTCCCTATTCTATCTAGTATAGTAATAATTCCTCTAACTGTACAAGGCAAAATAGCCTCTTGGTTCAAAGCCAATTTTCCAATATTTTTAGTATTAAATCCATCTACATCTTTTTTTTCTTCTATAGTTTGAAGTATCATCTCTTCGTTCAAACCTTCATCAAGTGGCAATTGGACTAATATTCCTTGAATACTTTCATCTTGATTTAACTTTTCTACCAGTTCAACTACATCTCTAGTTGTATCTTCAGCCTTTATAATGTATTCTTCTTGTAATATTCCAACTTTTTCACACATTTTTCTTTTGTTTTTCACATAGATTTTTGAAGCTTGATTGGTATTAGACATAATTACCGCAAGCTTTGGAATTACACCCTGCTTTTTTATAAAACTAACTCTTGGCAAAAGCGCTTCTACTTCTTTTTCTACTATTTCTTTTACATCTATTATCATATATCACATATTACACGTAAAAATACGTTATAATTCTCCTTTCTACTTTTTTACAAAACTAACTCTGGGGAGTGGCGATGTGTGCTTCTACTATTTTGTCTATTTTTTCTTTTAGTTTTTTGGCTGATGTTTGTGGGGCTATTTTGCTTGGTAATGATAATGCCCAGGTTACATTTTTATTTTGCATGCTGGCCGCTTTGAAGTCTACGCCACCGGGAGTGGATGCAAGATCAATTATCAGAGAAGTGTTTTTTACTAATTTTAGTCTTTTTTCGTCTAATATCATAGCTGGAATCGTATTAAATATGTAATCCATATGAGGTAAATATTCCTCCAATTCATCTAATTTTACGCATTTATAGCCAATTGATTTTATTATTGCGTAGTCTTTGTCCTTTCTAGCTTCACAAAATATATTACATCCAAATGACCTTAACATATTTGCGAGTGCCTTTCCAATATTTCCGTATCCAAGTATTAACACATTTGATGAATTTATAGTAAATTTAGTGCCTTTTATTGCCTCATATATTGCTCCTTCTGCTGTAGATACCGCATTTGATATAACCACATCTTCGAATTTCATTAAATCATAATATTCATATTTTGAAAGTTTTTCTGTAATCTCTGGTTTTATTGCTCCTGTAAATAATATTTTACCATTTAAGGTGCTAATCAATTCATCACAAGTTATATTTTCACCAGTTATATTTTTACAATCTCTTGTAAATGGTATCGGAGCTATTATATAGTCAGCCTCTTCAAATGATACTATTTTTACTTTTTCATTAGCGTACATACTTCTAATATACTTGCTCCTACCATCTTGACCTATTATGCAATACTTTTTCATTAAAATCCCTCCATATAACACAATATGTTACTTAGGAGCAATTATACTAATTATCTAAAAATTTAACGTTATTAAATAAAAATTCTGCTTTATTTTCATCATAGTTTTCGTCTTTTGCAGAATACATAAATACATATTGCTTTTCATCATGAATCGTAACTAATTCATACACATTTATTCCATCTGAATTTTTATATTTTAACTTAAAAGCTTCTTCTTTATCAAATTTTGCATTTTCATACACTTTTATGGTATCGTTAGATATATTTGTGTTATTTTTTGCACCATTAGCTAGACTATACATAAGATCCTTTACAGATTCAAATTCATTTTCTCCTGTATAAATCATAAGAGTGCATCCTTCTTCAGTTTCTTTATTGAACATACCTATACTTTGATATACACTTCCATCTACTAAATTTTCCACTCTGTTAGTAAATTCATTAAAATACGGAAATTCAACATTATAACCTTCCCATTTTAATTTTTCTACATTTTCTTTTGGCATTTCTACATTAACCAACTTATTTTGTTCTATTATTATTTCTCCTTCATTTGACTTTTTTATTCCATACAAAAATATAGACAAAGCCATTATTATTAAAAAATTAAGTGCTATAATAAAATATATCGTTTTCTTCTCCATTTTTCCTCTCCTACAATAATTCTATAAATTCTTTAAAATCTACGTATTTATTTTTAGTTATTTTACATCTTTTTATAATATTTATAAAATCTTTTATATCGTAAATTTTAAATCTCTCTACATCATTTAAAATAGCTATTTCTTCAAATATAGAGATAATTCCTTCTTTTAAAGTTTGTGCATTTTTATTTTTAGTTTTTGAGGATAATTTAAAAATTAATCCACTAACTCCTTCCTCAAATACATTTTCGCCAATTTTTAACTTTATATGGTAAGCATTTAAACATTTTTTTATTTTTTCAACATCTAAATTTAAAATTTTATCAATTTTAGTATTAAATTTATTTAAATAATACCTAATACCGTCTAAATCATTCAAAATCTTTAATGTATCAAAATAGCCAAGATCTATTTGATAATTTAAGTTTTGTGTATCAAAATTTAGTATGCTTGGTAGTGTATCTACAGGTGATATCATGTGAATTCTTATTTTTCCTCTTTTTAGTATTTTTTTATAATTTCTTATTCTAATGTTTTTATGTGCCCTTATAACGACCACATCTTCATATCCTTTTTCTTCAAGCATATGAACTGGACAATTATCCCAAGCTCCACCATCTAAATATTTCTTATCATCAATTATAACTCTTTTAAATATTGGTAAGTTTGAGGTAGCCATGATATAATCAATCAACTTTCCATCTGGAATATCACTTATAAATAATTCTTCACCCTTTATGTCAGATACACACATTGTAACAAGGCCGTACAAAATTTGCGAATCTCTAATTTTATTTTCATCTATTTCGCTTTCTAATATTTTTCTTTCTGACGTTACATCAAGTCCTCCATTTTTTATACTATCTCCAAGCATTTTTGAAAGATATTTTACAGTTTCTTTATCAAGTTTTTTATCAATTACATTTTTCATTGCTGTATTATCTAAGTTTAATAAATCCTTAAATGATAAAGTTTCCCACATATTACACAGCTTATCAAAATCTCCTTGAGCAATAAAAGCTGCGTTTATTGCGCCTATTGACGTTCCGACAACTGCTTCAAATTTAAATTTATTTTCATAAAGTGCTTTCAAGGCTCCAACTTGATATGCCCCTCTTGCGCCACCGCCTTCGAGTGTAAGAGCAATTTTATCTTTTTCTTTCAAACCACTTAAACTATTTTCTTCCATATGTACACCTCTTTACAAGTTATACCATAATATTTCAAATTTTACAATACATTTAAAGCAAGAAAAAACCGTGCTTAAAAATTAATTTTGTTGCTCACAGCTTATAAAAAAATAATTTAAAAAATTTTAAACTAATTTAAGCTAAATGAACATAACATGTTTATGGATTTGCTCAAATTATAATTAATTTTATCAATTTTTCTAACGTCCATAATAATTTATTTTTTTAATTTGTTGTGAACTGTAACAAATTAATATTACTGAAAAAATTTTTTACAAAACTAACTCTAGAGGTAGTGGGGGTAACTGGCTAGGAATCTTTTTAGTTTATAGCATTGGTGAGAATGCTGCAATAAATGCTTCTTTAAATTTTTGAATTGTGGGGCGATTTTTCCAGCTAGTTAAATCAATTTTTATACACTTTTTTGTCATTCTTTCAAAATCTTCTTTTACACTTATTTCTTCACCAGTTTTATACATAAAGTTAACACATTCAAAATTTAAGTGTAAACTTCTAAAGTCTAGATTAGCTGTTCCAATTATTGCGGTGTCATCATCTGAGACCATAGTTTTTGAGTGAATAAATCCTGGCTTATATTCAAAAATTTCCACTCCTGCTTCAAGTAATACTTCATAATATGATCTTGTGGCAATTTGCACCATCTTTTTATCTGGTATGTGAGGAGTTACTATCTTTACACTAACTCCACTTCTGGCACTATTTAAAAGTGCTGTTAACAAGTTCTCACTAAGTATTAAATAAGGTGTTGTAATATAGACATAACTTTTAGCATAGTTTACCATTTGTATATATATATTCTCTATTGGATTTTTTCTGTTGTCAGGACCATCTGCAAAAGGAAGAACATATCCTTCTTTTTTAGATTTAGACGTCAAAGGCTTATACCACATATAATCTACTTGCCTTTTTGTTATTTGCTCTTTATTTCTAAGATACATCAGCGTATAACTCCACGTTGCGCTTCCAATTATTTTTACTCCACCGTCTTTCCAGTGTCCATACCTTTCTATTATGTTTGCATATTCATCCGCTAAATTTACTCCTCCGGTATAAGCAATCTTTCCATCAATTACTACAATTTTTCTGTGATCTCTATAATTTATATATCCATTAAGTATTAAAGTAAAGGGATTAAAATAATTTACCTCTATATTTTCATTTTCTAAATCTTTTGTAAAATTCTTTGGAAGTTTGAAAAGTGATCCAAGAGAGTCAACTATCATTTCAACTTTAACACCATTTTTAGACTTTACTTTTAAGATTTCAAAAATCTCATTCCACAGCCTTCCCTTTGAAATTATAAAAAATTCCAATAAAATATATTTTTCTGCTTTTTGCAAGTCTTTTTTTAAACTATCGAAAAATTTCTCACCAATTTCAAAGTACTCTACACCCTCATTTTCATACAAAGGATATCCTGAAATTTTAGTAGCATAATTTACCATGTTGTATTTATATGCATCCTCTGATTTTATTTTAATTGCTAAATCCTCTGAGTTTTTCAATAAATCTTCTGTATCTGTTCTTACTTTTTTTATCTCTAATGCTCTTTTTTTCTTTAACTTGCTATTTCCCCATAATATATATGCAACAAGTCCAACAACTGGAAAAAATAGTATAAACAAAATCCATGAAATCTTGTATGCTGCTGAATCATGGTGATAAAGCAGATACAAGATTGCAACTATTTTTATAACATCAAATATAAGCCTTGCATAGACATATACACCTCTTGCTGTTGTATATAAAAGCAGCATAATTCCAATTTGTAAAGCTAATAACAGTACTACAGATATTATCTTAAATATAGTAACGAATATATTTTTTTCGCCACGTTTTGATTTTGGTATTTTTTTTATATCCTTATCAATATCCATTTTTTCACCACATCTTAATATTATTATTTTCAATACCTAGCAAATTATTTACTACATTTCTTTATATCCATATTTTTCAAAGAAATCATGTCTAAATTCTAATAAACTATCATTTTTTATAGCTTCTCTCACATTTTCCATTAAGTTTACTAAAAAACTTAAATTATGAATTGAAAGAAGTCTAGCACCCAATATTTCTTTTGCCTTAAATAAATGCCTTATATATGCACGAGTATAATTTTTGCATGTATAGCAATCACATTCATCATCTAAAGTTTCAAATGCATGTGCATGACAAGCGTTTAATAAATTTACTTGTCCATGATGAGTAAGTGCTGTGCCATTTCTTGCCATTCTTGTTGGAAGAACACAATCACACATGTCTACTCCTGCACAAGCTGCTTCTATTAAATAATCTGGTGATCCAACTCCCATCAAATATCTTGGTTTATCTTCTGGCATTAGAGGTGCTGTATATCTTAGTATATCTAAAAACTCCTCTTTTGGTTCACCAACGCTAATCCCACCTATAGCATATCCTGGAAAATCTAATTTTGTAAGTTCTTCTGCACTTATTTTTCTTAAATCTTTATAAAAGCCACCTTGAATAATTCCAAATAAGTTTTGTTTATCTGTATTTTTATGATAATCTTTGCAACGTTTTGCCCAACGTGTAGTTCTTTCCATTGATTTTTTTACATAATCATATGTAGCACCATACGGAGCACATTCATCAAATGCCATCATTATGTCAGATCCTAACGCATTTTGTATCTCAATTGATTTTTCAGGAGATATAAAATGTTTTTCACCATTTAAGTGAGATCTAAATTCTACTCCTTCTTCAGAAATCTTTCTAAGTGGTCCTAGACTAAATACTTGAAAACCACCGCTATCTGTAAGAATATTTCTATCCCAATTCATAAACTTATGAAGCCCTCCTGCTTCTTTTATAAGTTCATGTCCTGGTCTTAAATATAAGTGATATGTATTACCTAAAATAATATGTGATTTTACTTCATCTTTTAATTCCTCAGGTGTCATTGACTTTACAGTTGCCTGTGTGCCAACTGGCATAAACACTGGAGTTTGCACATCTCCATGTGGCAAGTGCATAACACCAAGTCTTGCTCCTGTTTTTTTGTCTTTTTTTATAATTTCAAATTCTAATGCTTTTTTATCCACAAAATCTCCTCCATTTAATCTAAACAGTATTTTTATTATACACTAATTTATGTAAATTGTAAATACTATAAATTTTATATTGTTACTAAATTATTGCTCTTTGATTCACAAAAAAGTATTCTAAGAATATAATATTAGTAAATTAGAGGTAAAATTATGATAGATAATTGTTGCTTTTTACTAGCAATAAGACAACGAACTTGTCAAAATGGAGTTGCTAGAGTAATTGATAATATATATATAAATATATCTGCTCAAAGTACATATTCACTAAGTTTTGGATACACACTAAAAGTATCATCTATAAATCAAAATAGCATTTCTATTAATATTTCAAATGATGATTTTATACCTTCACTAATATTCAATATTCCAGTAAATAGCTATAAGGTATTTGATCTTCCAAAAGAATCTGGAACTTTCAAAGTATATGTAGGGCTTAAATTTTCAAGCTGTGATAAAACCAGTGTCTCTTGCAATAACTAGGAGGTAAAACTATGAATGACTTTAATATTTTACTAAAAATAGAAGATTTAGTTTGTTGGAATTGTTGCAAAGACAAGGAAACTTCAACTATAACAGTTACAAGTAGTAATCAAACTATAAACTTAAAAAATAATTATATATTAAATATTGTTGATGTTAGCCATGCAAAATTCACAGTCTTAATTCAAAATGGAATTGAAACTATTATAAGAAATGTATATACCTCTTATGCCTGTCAAATATGCCTTCCAAACGAATATTGTACACATTTAATAAGTATTAGTGGTGTAATTTCTTAATTTATGGAAAATAAAGTTTGTCAAAATTCTGGAACAGATATAATATTATTAATTTGTTTTATTACAATTATTGTTGGTAAATTTTTAACTCCTGCTATGCAAGTAAATCTAGGAAATTTTCTCATGAGTCTTGGGCAAAACCTAGCTACAATATCACAAATACAAGGCACTTGCAACTTAAATATTACAAAAAATAGTAAAACTTTCCAAAAAAGCTCAAGCCTATTTTAGACTTGAGCTTCAACTTATATTAGAAAGTCTTTTTAAATTCATTTATCTTTCTTTCGTCTTGTCTTTTCTTTATTGTCTCACGTTTATCGTATAGTTTTTTACCTTTACATATACATAATTCTACTTTTAGCCATCTAGAAGATGTATAAATCTTTGACGGTACTAATGTATACCCACCCTGTTTTACATATCCTAAAATTTTTAGTATTTCACTTTTATGAAGTAAAAGCTTTCTATCTCTTGTAGGATTTACATTTTCTATATTTCCATGATCATATGGGCTAATATGCATGTTTTTTAGTATTACCTCACCATTTTTTATTATTGCAAAACTATCTTTCAAATTACATTTTGAAGCTTTAACAGATTTTGCTTCTGTTCCTTTTAATTCAATTCCACATTCAAAACTCAAAACAATATCATATCTAAAAGAAATTTCTCTATTTTTTATACAAACGTTATACTTTTTATTAGATTTTTCCACTTTACTTCACCTTGCCTACACTTTTTAATTTATAATTTTCTATAAATTTACACTTTGATATTAAACTTACTCCGCAAAAAGAACAATTATTATCACTGCACCTATCAGTAGTTTCAGCTTTTAAAGCCTTCTTATATTCTCTTTTTAAAAACTCTTTGCTAACTCCATGCATAATATTATCCCACGCAAATTCATAATCCAAATCATATTCTTTACAAGCATAATCTTCTGGTTTAAAGCCTAGTTTTTTAAACGCTTTATCCCATGCCTCTAAATTTAGTTTTTCTTCAAAGCTGTCTAATTTAGCTCCATATACCCAAGCATAATATATCAAATTAGAAATTTTTTCATCTCCTCTTGCTATAACAGCTTCTAGTACACTCGTTTTACTATTGTGCCAATTATATTTTAGATTTTTTCCTTTTAAATTATCCCTTAAGAATTTTTGCTTTAGTTCAATCTTTTCTGCACTATTTTGTCCAAACCATTGAAATGGAGTATGAGCTTTAGGGACAAATGTAGATGTTGAAACGGTTACTTGACACTTTCCGTTTTGCTTTTCTTTTGGAAGAGAATAATATAAATCTACTATGCTATTTGCAAGATCTACTATTTCTCTTAAGTCTTCAAATGTTTCGGTAGGAAGCCCAATCATAAAGTAAAGTTTTACACTACTATATCCTTTCAAAAAAGCTAATTTACATCCATTTAGTATATCATCTTTTGTTATATTTTTATTTATTACATCCCTTAATCTTTGAGAACCCGCTTCGGGTGCAAAAGTAATAGATGATTTTTTTACACCATTTATATTTTCTAATACATCCAAACTAATAGAATCCACCCTAAGAGATGGAAGTGAGACGTTAACCATCCTACTTTTTGCAACATCATTTACTTTTTGAGCAAGTACAGGAAAATTCTGATAATCACTTGTGCTTAGCGAAGCTAAGGAAATTTCATCAATTCCAGTATTTTGAATAGATTTTTTACAAATTTCTAAAATTTTTTCGATGCCTCTTTGCCTAAAAGGTCTGTAGATATATCCTGCTTGACAAAATCTACATCCTCTTGTGCATCCCCTTAAAACCTCCACTGATATCTTATTTTGCACTACTTCAACATTTGGTACAACTGGTGATACTGGATAATAGGCTTTATCTAGTTCATTAATTACTGCTTTTTGCACAATCTCATTTTTTTGATTTAGTGTTGGAATATATATTCCTTTTATTCCCTTTATACTTTTTAAGAATTCAATTTTAGGTAATTTTTTATCTTTAAATTCAATATACTTTTGTACCAATAAATCAATTAATTCTTCACCATCTCCAAGTAAAAATATGTCAATAAAATTTATAAGTGGTGCTACATTGCAAGCACATGGACCACCTGCAACAACAAAAGGGAACTCTTCTTTTCTATCACTTGCAAGTACAGGAATATTTGCTAAATCTAACATATTTAATATATTTGTATAACTCATCTCATATTGCAAAGTAAATCCAATTATATCAAAATTTCTAATACTATCTTTTGATTCCAATCCATATAATTCTATTTTTTTTCTTCTAAGTAATTCCTCATAATCAGACCATGGTGCGAATACTCTTTCGCACCATGTATCATCTCTTTTATTAAGTACTCCATATAATATCTTCATGCCTAAATTTGACATTCCAATATCATAAATATCAGGGAAACAAAATGCAAATCTACATTTTATTTTTTCCTTTTGCTTTATAACTTGATTATACTCGCCACCAACATATCTTGCTGGCTTTTCAACCTTAATAAGCTCATTTCTAGTTAAGTTTAACATTTTTCTTTCCTTTCATCAAACTATGTTTTTGCTTTTATGTCATCTACTTCTAATTCATCATATAGCTTTGCTACTTTTACATATAAATTAACCAATTCTATAATCTCTTTATGCAAATTGTTTGATAATTCTTTTAATTCAATGTTTAAATTTAAATTAGTATTTTCAAGATTGCTTTCAAGTTTATCTGGTAAACTCAAATAAATATACTTCATATCAGATGTAAGTTCTGACGTTGTATATTTTGCTAAATCAGAAATCACATTGGTCGTATTTTGAAGTAATAAATTCATGTTATCTGTATAAAATTTATTTTCTTTTGCTAGAAACTCTTTATAAACAAGTATCATTTCATCTAATAGTTTTTCTTTTCTGTCTGCAATTTCATTTTCAGCTTTACTATCTTCAATCTTGTCATCATCTTTTGTTTCATCCCCATCTTGCAATTGCTTTGTATCACCAGTATCTGAAGATTTGCTTTCATACTCTTTTATTTTTTCATCTACTTTTAAAATACAACTTTTAAGTTCATCCAAAATATTTGAATATGTAATATCATACACTTTCTTTTCCTCAGTACTTACTTCAAATTGTGTACCTTCAAGTTCATTATCTGATTTATTTTCCACCACATCTTGAGTTAAGTTTTTATCAGTAGAGTCTACACTGTTTTCTATACTTGTGTCATCATTTTCTTGTTTACTAGTTTTCATATTATCTTCAAATTCATCACTTTGCTTTGAAATTTCAGTAACTAAAACTGAATTATCAATATACTTTTCTATCTTATCTTTCCTACTTGTAAGAATATCTTTTAACAAACTTAACATTTCTAGTTCATTAAATGATTTATTTTCATCTAAATAATCGTCCAATTTTTTAGAATACGTACTCATATTTATTTCAGCATCAATTAATCTTTTTTGAATATCTGTTATATCCTCATAGCTAAGCAACATGTTTTGTATTTCTTTTCTTTCTTTTTTCATCTCACCGCTTAAGTTTTCAAACTCTTTTAAAGTTTCTTCATATGTCTTTGAATTTTCATCACTAATTGAAATAATCTCGATCTTTAATAATTTTATATCCTGTTCTTGTAAAAGTGTATCTAATCTATTAAGCCTTACGGAAATATTTTCAATATTTTGCTTCTTATCCTTTGGTATATATCCTTTAAAAAATTTATTAATTTGATCATCTATAAATGTATCAATATTTTTTAGAGTTTTTTCATATTGTATTAACTTTAAGATAGCAGAATTTGCATCATTTAAGCTAATATTATCATCAAACTTTACCTCTTTTGTAGATATTACAAGCAAGCCAAGTTTTGTATCTGGTAACAAAATGCTACCATTTTTTATAATAGACTTAATCGAATACGCATTTGCAATATCATTAGCAGATACATCCTTTGTAATTTTTAGCTTATTTTCTACTATTGAATTAAGGCCAAAAAGTGGAGTATCAATATTTAATCTAATTGCAGGATAATTAAGGTACTCATCAGTACTTCTTATATCGTTTATTTTATCATCAAAGCCTTTTATTTCATTTGCTAAAGTTTGAACTAACTCTTTTATTATTTTTAGTAATTCATCTTTTTTAGCTTTTTGATTTTCAATATCTGCAGTGTTATCTTTTAAATTACTTAATTCATTTTCTACTATATTATCATTTTCTAATTCACTAAGCCCTGTACAATAAACACTACTGAAATTAAAAAAATATATTAAACTAATGCTAAAAATTGTAGCAATTATGTATTTTTGCAATTTATTTTGGTACATTTTATTCCTCCAAATCAACTCTTTTACATTATATCACTACTTAAAAATAATGTAAATATTTGTAACAGACTTTGTAATTTTTTTGTAACATTTTGTAACATTTCGTAACATATTAATTTAAAAATTTATTATAGTAAAAATTATTATTACTTACATTTTGCTCTAATGTATTTGTTAATAATTTTGCCTTTTTTAATATATGTTGTCCTTCTTGAAGATACGGTTCTTTTTTTTCTTGCATCATTAATTCAGCAAATATTTCTGCTCTATCTTCTTTTTCACTAGCTTTTGAATACTTGGTAACAAAATATGGATTTTCCAAGTAAAGTTCATCATCTACACATGAAGTATCTGTTTTTTCATCATCTTTTAACGAATCTTCATAAATTGTTCCATCTTTTAATTTTTTGGAAAATAAATCTTTAGCATATACATATTCATTATTTAGCATTGACACGTTATTTTCATATTTAAAATTTGGAGGATTTAAGCTATACCAAGAAGCAAATATATATTTTTTATTATCTGACATATAATACTCAAGTGCATGATACATTTCATGATGAAATGCTCTTTCAAAGCTTGAATTGTTACTAACAAATATTCTAACTTCATTTAAACTATTTCTAGAAGCTAGTGCTAAGTTATCATTTGTAAACCTACTTACTAAAACTATACTTATAGGATATTTCTTGGATTTAGTTATATCAAATACATCTGATGGATATTTTTTTAAAGCTAAATATAATATTTTCAAATTATTATTTATAATAAATTCATCTGTTTGAGCTATTGCGTTTACCCTTTCAAGCATACTATCAAAATCATTGCCATAATTTACATTTATTCCATATTCTTCTTTTATCTTTTTTACATATGATTTATTTTGAAGTGTTACATCAGATTTATCTTCGTAACTATATAATAAGTTTTCTTCACCAGCTTTACTTATATAGTAGTCTTCATTCAACTTAGAAAATAACAATATAGTAACAAGTACAAACATCAAAAACATTATCACTTCAAAAATCATAGAAATTTTATTTTGTTTTATTTCCTGATTCATATTTTATCTTTTGACCTTTCAATTTTTAATTAATCTATAAATTCTACTTTTAAAGATTTATCTATGTATTCATAGTCTTCCCCAATATTTTGATTATTATTTCTATATCTTTCCAAATATATATATGAAAATATATTTTCTTTACTGCTATAATTACTAATAAGCGATAGATATACTTGTTCAATTTCATTAGTTAATCCTGAATCATTTAAATCTTCTAAAATATTTGATACATTTTTTGAATATTCTAATGTTGTTTCATCATCTATTTTTTCTACATTTTTTTCAATTACAAGTTCTATTTCTTCATTGTCAAATAATTTAAAATATACATCAATTTTGTTATATTTTTCATTAAAATTATTTTTTTCCATATATTCATTTAGTTTTTTATTTAAACTTACATTTTTTAATAGTAAGTCAGAACTTAAAATTCCATCAGAAATTCCAAACTTATTATCCTTATATACTATAAATGAATATATTCTTCCGCTATTTTTATCTTCTACTAAAAATTTAAAGTTTTTATCTCCTATAAAGTTATAATGTGCATTTACAATTATTAAATTTCTATCTTCATAGTTATTTGATAGGTATTTTTTCAAATTATTTTCATATTTTAAATATGTAAATATGTTAGAGTTTAAATAATTTTGAAATGCCAATACAAATACACTAACAATGAAAACAGTTATATATGAAATTATTACTTTTTTTCCCTTTTTCTTTCTCTTTTTTTTCACATCTTTTATGATAATTTGTAACATATATCCTATTATCTCGCCAAGACTAACATATGCACCCATACAAAAGCTAATTGCTAAATTTTCTATTATATTAGTTATTCCACTTAGTTTTACAAAACAAATCGAAACTATAATACTAAAAATACTAGTAGTAACTGGCCTATTAAAAATTATTTTTCCAATAATTCCAAGTATAAACAACAGTGGTATCATCCTAATATACATATTTCCATAAACATACGCAAATACTGAAATTATTATTGCAAATATGTAAACAATTGACTCTACCAGCATTTTTATATGATTTTTTTCTTTTTTAGTTAAATTATTAGAAATTCTTTCTATGATTTTCATACATAATCCTCCGTGCTTAATCTCTATATTTATTATATTATATAGTGTAAAAATACTCAAGAGAAAATTCATGTACTTTACAACCAAGTAAAAACATGTTAATTATTCCACTTTACTTCTAACTCTACCGTAACTACATACAGCTTAATACTGTGATACACTATATTTTGAGTTTAAACTTAGATTTATGACAAGCCAGTACAATCTGAAAAAATGAGTAGTAAAACTATTGCTTACTACTCATTTTTATATTTACTTTTTTTCTTTAATATGCATATGCACTTTTTTTACTTTATTATCATCTGTAATAACTACTTTGAAGTATTCATAAAATACCCTATGATCATGAAAAGTAAAAATCGTTGATTTATCGCTATCTTCAGCTTTGCACATGACAATTATTTTCCCTTCTTTTAAAACCGCATAAAATTTTACCTTTTTTTGAAAATTATTCAGTTCATAAAGAGCGTAAAAAGGAACAAAAGATTCATCATAGTCTTCATCTACATACTTAATGATATCTGGAAAAAATATAACTTCTACAGGCTCATCAAAAATACCTGTTTTTTCAAATTCTTCAAAAGATTCTTTTTTCTTTTTTATTTCTTCTTTTTTCCTCTTATACTTTGATATTGTTATAAACCACGATGTAATAGATAAAATTAACAAAAATGCAAATATTCCATACCGCATGTTTGAATAACTATCCATTAACAAGTATATTGACACCCCAAGAAAACTAGTAATTACCGAAGACACAAAGAAAAACATATTACAACTTAAATCATAAAAAAAATAACAAATATCAAAAAAAACATTGATAAATCTCATAATTTTTCACTTTGCACGGATTAATTTAATCCAATGCCTCCTTTCACATAATTATTAAAATTAGTTTCTATTTTTTTCAGCTACATAATACCATAATTTCATGTAATATTCAAGAAAAATATATACTATATCATATTTTTGCCACAAAAAAACGTCTTCCTCTATATTATAAAAGGAAAACATTTTTTTGTATTTTATTTTTTTCTAAAATTTGGAATTTGCCCAGATTTTATCTGATACACATAAACTTCTTCTGTAACAGCTACATACTTTTTATCGTGCTTTGATAATAGATCAGCACAAATTTTTATTTCCTCAATCTGTTGCTCATTATACATAGATAATAGTTTACTTATTTCATCCTCCTCTGAAATTTCTACCAATTTGTCAACAATATTCTTTCTTGCAAGTACCTGAGAAAACCAACTATTGATGCTTCCTACTCTTTCCATAATCATACCTTCACAACTATGCACTATACTTTCTTTATTAAGTTACACAATTGTTTAACCTTTCTTTTATTTTATGTCAACTGTAAAGATATGCTTTTATACTTTTTCCACTTATTTTCAAAGTCTCACAAATGAAAAAATTTTTGCTTTTCTTTTTTCAACAATTCTAGTAATATCGTCATTTATTACATTTTTTCCGTCTCCTCATCATATTTATTTTTATCAAATTCTTTACTTTCAATTTTATTAAAAGTAAAAAACATTACAAAAAATACTAAACCTAAAGAGATAACGAATATTTTAAAAGAAAAAATTTTAATAATTGATTGAAAAAAACAAATTTCTACAAAAAATAAACACATAACAGCTAAAGCTAAACACCATTTTCCAACTAATTTTAATACTTCTAAAATTTTCATATTATTGCCTCACTTTCATATTAATATCTTGTAGTACATTAGTACCACATCAAAAAATTTTACGTGGATATAATAACATACTACTTTTTCATTTTCAATATTTCACTTTAAAAAAGATAAATTTCGGCAAAATTCCTTAAATTTACATTTTTATTTAAAATTATAATTCAAATTTAATTCATAGCATGTATATATACTTCATAGTATATATTAAGGTGATTCTTTTGAAAAAAATAAAATCTAATCATTACTTTTTGATCTTTTTTTTACTAAGTTTTCTATTTTTCTCTAATAGAATATACTGCTTTGCAAATTCAAAACAGTTCATAGATGTAAATGTCCCAAGTGCAGTTGTAATAGATGCAAAAACAGGAAGAGTTTTATATGATAAAAATGCAGATGAGAAACGACCAATGGCATCACTTACTAAGGTTATGACAAGTATTTTGTTAGTTGAAAATTGTAAAATGGATGAATTAATTGAAATTCCATCATGCGCTGCAAATATAGGTGGTTCAACTGTTGGATTAAAAAAAGGTGATAAAGTAACGGCTAGAAGTTTACTTTATGGCATGTTACTTCCCTCTGGAAATGACTGTGCCATAAGCGCTGCAATACATATTGGTGGTACTATAGAAAATTTTGCAAATATGATGATTAAAAAGGCAAGAGAAATTGGCGTTTTTGATACATCATTTGCTAATCCGCACGGACTTGATAATGTAGATCATTATTCTTCTGCAAAATCAATGGCTTTAATTGCCAGATATGCTCTAAATAACAAATATATAAATGAAGCTGTTAAAACAAAATCAGCAACTATTAACTTTGGTTCTTTTTCAAAATTGCTAAATAATACAAATGCTTTACTTAGGACCTATGATAAAGCAGACGGAGTAAAAACAGGTTTTACAAATGGTGCTAATAGGTGTCTTATTGCTTCTGCAACAGAAAATGATAGAAGATTCATCGCAGTTGTACTTGGTGCAGAAACAACAAATATAAGATTCTCAGCTGCCAAAGAGTTGTTAGAAGAGTCATTTAAAAAATACAAATACATTGATATTTCAAACTATTTGAATTTCTATATAAATATTCCTATAGAAAAAGGAAAAATATCAAATTATGAGAGAAGTTTTAGCGATCATCTGACTTTACCGCTAAGTGATGGTGAATATGAAAAAATAATTGTAAGACAGTGGTGCATAGAAAATATAAAAGCACCACTAAATGCAGGAAAAAAGATAGCATCAATTAGCGTAATGCTAGAAGATGAAGTACTCTATCAAAAAGATTTCTTCTTAGAGGAAAATATCTACAAAAAGGATTTTAAGGACTATATTAAAGATGGAATAAAAAATATATTTAATGATCAAAACTTAGAACTATAAATTAAATACCTCACAGTTATATTTGCTGTGAGGTAAAACTTTATCTTAAAAATATAGTTCCAATTGTTGAAATTATCATTGAAATAATAAAAGATATGGCAAACATTTTATATGGGACTTTTACATTATACTGTTCTCTTTTTTCCATCTTTTCTCTTTTTTGCTCATCCATAAGCTCCACTTTTTTTTCATCTTTTCTAATTTGGTATATAGCTTTTTTAAAGTCTGTATACCCAAAAAATGATACCTGCGAATATTTTGCTCTTTTTGTAGATATTTTGCAAAAATACATACCTGTTGCTATTGAAAGAGCATATGCTACAATTTGAATTAGTGCTCCAATACCAAAAATCAATACATTAAAAAAGCCTTTATTTAGTACATATGCAGTAGCAAAATCAAGAACCAAACTATATGAAGCAAATACCCCAATAACAGATACATATATATACGGTGTAAGTCCAGCAAAAATCATAATAAAATTAAGTAATAGTTCATCTTTAACTATAGCTTGCCAAAAAGTTTTTGCAGTCAAATTTGATGAAACAGAAGAACTATTTTTTACGCTTTCCAAACCATCAAGTTGAAATTTTAGTAGTATAAAAAATAGTATTACCATAATAATTGTAATAACAATATGTTTAAACTTCAAATTTTCATCATAAAATTTTTTATATTCTACTAAGCTATCCTTAAAAAAATTTTTACTTTTTTTTATGCTCTTTACATTATTACTTGTATTATTTCTAACACGACCATAACTTACCTTCTCATCGTTTATTACATTACTGACATCATTTTTTACTTCTTTATTATTTAATCTTAAATTGTAACTATCATTTACACTATTATATCCACGTCTTATATTTTTTTTATCCTCTTTAAAATCATTCATAAACTAAACCACCAATGTACACATTTTACTACAATTTAGCATATTTTTCAACAAAACTCACACAACTTTCATATTATTTTTTCCCAAGAGTTAGTTTTATAAAAAAATATTTTTTTATAAAACTAACAAAAAAACTAGCTAAAATTGCTAGTTAAATTAAAAGTACTTTAAATATCTGCCATATCATTAATCATATTTTCTACAAAAACTCCATATCCTCTAGTTGGATCATTTAAAAATACATGTGTAACAGCACCGATTAGCTTTCCATCCTGAACAATTGGAGAACCGCTCATTCCTTGAATTATTCCACCTGTTTTATTTAATAATTCTTCATCTATAATTTGAATTATCATATTTTTATTTCCGCTAGATGTGAGCAATACTTTTTGTATTTTCACTTTATATTCTGATTTTTTATTATTATCCAAAGTACAAAAAATACTTGCCTCCCCTTCTCTAATTTCTGTTTTTGGCATTATTTCTATTTTATTTTTATCATCAATAGTCATTTTATCTTTTAAAAATCCAAATACTCCTACTTCAGTATTTTTAGCTATATCACCCATAACATTTGTAGTAATTGTACCTTTAAGTTCTCCAGGCACTTTTGCAACTCCTTTTTTTATAGAATAAATATTAGTATTGGTTATTCCACCAGAATCTACTTGTAAAATATAATTTTCTTTTGTTTCTGTAACAGCATGACCAAGTGCTGCAAATTTTCCACTTTTTTTCTCATAAAAAGTTATTGTTCCTACTCCAGCACTACTGTCTTTTACCCATAGCCCCAGTTTATATTCTTTACTTAATTCATCCAAAATAGGTAAAATATTTATATCAATTATTTCGTTTTTTCGGTTTATTTTTAATTGTAACTCATTTCCGTTTGATTTTTTTGCAAATTCAAGCAATTTTGAATTAGTATCGATTTTTTCATTATTTACACTTAAAATTACATCACCAATTTGCAAATTAGTATCATCCCTATCAACTCCCATAACTAATACTCCAGTTGCAAGTAACTTAATTCCAACGGCTTCCCCACCTAAACAAATCTCCATATTACTAGATTTATTAATTGCTTCTTTTTGTGAGCTATATACTAGTATTAATTCGTTAAAATTAATTAAAATATACATTATTAAAAGTAAAAATATGCAAATAACTGACACTATTATATTTTTTTTGATTTTACTAAATTCCATTATAAAAATCCTCTAGATATTTACTCCAATTATTCCACCAATTATTCCTGAAATAATTGATATTCCAAAATACATTCCAAGCATTTTGGAGATAAAAAATCCGTTATATGTAGAAACAGATATAACATATATGCATAAACAAAATAATATTCCAAATAAACTGCCATAAAGTATTCCTTTTTCCCTTATTTTTCTAGTTACTATCATTGAGCCTATTATATTTGAAATAAAAAATGCTCCAAAAACAAATGATTGTAAATGTCTATCTTGAATATTAGTATATGCAAAAACTGCAGCTGTTACACATAATAATGCAGAAATAATACAAAATGAAATTAATAAACTAATACAATAATTTTTTACTTTTACCATTTTCATCCTTCTTTCTTCATAGTCTTATACTATTATTTATATTCTTTGAAATAGTAAATTAGTCCTTAAAATTATATAACTTTGATTATTTTCACATAAATATTTCAAAACATTTTAATTTAACAAAAAAACTACTTAAATTTATTTTAATAATCAATTATTAATAATATGGAAAAAACACTATTTTGCATCTTGCAAAATAGTGCCTTTTCTAAAATTTAATCTTGCCAGTTAGCAAGGTAACTTGCTAACGTCTGCGTGGCATTCTGGCCACTACAAAAAAGCTTTTCAAAAGTTTCTTCGCCAAGAATTTCTACAATTGCAGAAGTTCTTCTACTAATTCCACATCCAAGCTCATAACTTTGCTTTTCTGTGGCTTTACCCTTAAAACTTTTCACTTTCTTTAAAAGCTCCACAGCCTCATTATCATCTTTAACATATCCTGCAAAGACTCCGATGTTCCATGGAACTCCAGCCTTCTTAGAGAGCTTTGCAACTCTTCTTCCGAAAGCCTTTTTTCTTTCTACCTCTTTTGAATAATCAGAGATAGTATAATAATCTCCATTTCCAGCATGTACGACTATTTCCCACTTTTCGTCGATCACGTACTCGTGGTCTTTGTAACCAGTACCCGCCATACGGCTATAGCTTCGAACATATCTGAAGCTATTAAAATGACCAATTTCTTCTACCAACTCTTTGGTAATTTGGTCACTGTAAATCATATGATCCTTTCTCCATGAAATTTCTTCATTTATTTTTTGTCCCTCTTCAGGACCATAAATGAAGATATTTCTATCTTCTGCAGAATATTTATTTCCTAGTTTACAATCAAAGTATTCTGCCTTTTCTTTTTCGTTTAGTGAACTAAACGAAATTTGCTTAGAGTTTTTTAACTCTACAGGTTTGATCACAGTGACCAAATAACGATCACCATATCTTACCTGAAAAAAATCCTTCTCACCTGACTTTTGGTCAATGACACAAAAGTCATAACCGGTAGTGTACATAGCATATGAATGGTTACCCATTCTGCTATCATAAAAGTTACCAATCACTACCTTTAAATTTTCAGTAATTTCATTAAAATTTGTCATATTATCTCCTTCTCCCACATCATTTGTGGACAATACGTATTACAAATTTTTGTAATACTTTATAAAATTTACTACATTTATATTATAGCATATATTTAGCTAAAAATCAATATTGAATTTTACATAATATTTTAAATTATATAATTCAATCAATTTTGAGTTAGTTTTATAAAAAAAATAGTATGTATTACCATCTTACTAAATTATTACTATTAGTAGATCATATAACAATTAAGGCAGCTAACACAATAGTGCTAACTGCCTTAATTTATTCTATTTTATTTAATGTATTAAATGTTCTTTTGAAATACTTAATAATATCAATTTTTCAATCTCATAAAAGTTACATCTTTAATAATATCAATTTTTCTACATTAGTAAGCTTTCCTCCATTTACCTCACAAAAAATCTTTGCTAATGAATCTATTCCAAACTTTTCAATAGCATTACAATAAGCTTCTTTCCTATTATCCACGATAATGCCAACAATGTACTCCCTGTCCTCATAAATAGTTAAAACACTATCTAATACTTCCAATGCTTCTTTCAAAGTCTCCTCGTCGTCGGTTTCAGTTAGGGTTACTAGTGCAAGCTTTGCATCCTCTCTTGCTTTTTTATAGGGAAGTAAGGCATCATAGTTAAACGTTTCCTCAACAAAGCTTTTCAGGTCCTTTTCCTTGATAAAATCTTGCATATGTTTAACAACAGATGCAAGATCATTATCATTAGGTGAAACTCTATTGACTAGGCAATATAATTCCTGATTTTCTCCAGACGTCCGAGCGACTTTATTATATAAGTTAAGCAACTTTAAATAGATAATATTATCCATTAAAAACTTTGAATCAGTGGAAATAAGTCTTATTAATAACATATCCTTCTCACCTACACTAAGTTCTATTCCTTTTGAAAGTAATCCATCAAAAAGTTCAAAAATATCCTCATCAATCCACTGTGAAACAGATGAAAACATATCATATCCATCATTAATTCCATTAACTACTTTTCTCAAAATTTTATTTTCAAACATAATCTCTCCTTCTTCCACACCATTCGTGGACACTTGTACAATATCACAAAATTTTAGATATTAAAAAAATTTCATGATTTTATTTTATCATATATTTAGTTTTAAATCAATACAATATACCAATTTACATTACATAAATGTAAGTTTAAAAAAGCTTACTAAAAACCTCAGTGTAAATTTGCACTTAATTTTTAGTAAGCTTAACTTATACTTCATTTAACTTTCTTCGTTACCACATTTTTTTATTTTTAACCACCCTAAGTTTTTTATTTCATCTACTTCAAGTTGCATATTCCAATCTAAAGATAATACATTAGAAACAGCTGTTGTTACAGCATCTATTTCAGCACTATTTTTTTGAAGTTTAAAAATACTTTCTTTTAGCTTTTCAACTTCGAGTAAATCTCCAAATCTGGCTCTTACCTCATTATCTCTGTATACACTGTCAGTATTTATTCTATACTTTTTCTTATTCAAAAATTCCAGTCTTTCTTTCTGAATTTCAACTACTTTTGAAGAATCAATCTTGAAAATATGAATAAATCTACCTTCAAGTAAATATGGAGTAGTTTTTGGATTTTTTAAATAAGCATTAAAAATTGTAATTAAATCACCAGATTTTAACTTATAACGTATATTCATCCAGTCATTACCAAAATCACATTCCAATTTTTCTTTACTTAGTTCTTTAATACTATAAATTAATGTCTTACTTCTCATTAACACATTATATATAGCAATATCTCTGATAATATCTAAATCGCACAACCTTAAACTAAGATCTAAATTTTTAAAAATTGAAACTTTCAAATTGATTACATCATGCAAAAAACTCATTGTTTCCTTATTAAAAAAAATTTCATATCCACTTAACCGTTCATAAAGTTCTTCTTTTGAAATTACCTTTCCTTCTGTAAAACTGTTAAAATGAGATCTTCTTAACATATAGCAACTCTCCTTATCTTTTTTATTTTAAATATATTCTTTTTTATTTTATACAAACTACATCATATCAATCCTCCTACAATAATTATTGTGCTATTTGTTAGTAAACTTATATTTAACAAATATTAGGAATTATAACTTACATATCCAAAATTATATCATTTTCTTTAACAAAAGTAAAGAATTTTTAAATTTACATAATTTATCATCAATTACATTAAAATTTATTATATTTTCACATAAATTATTTAAAGTATAACAAAAAAAGCTCTAGCTAAAACATGTTACAATAATAACACATATTTTAAACTAAAGCATAAAACTAAATATCATTTTTTTAATATCAATTACTTATTTTTATCTTCCATATCATTACTTGAAATATCACTACCATTTTCTTTAATCTTATTTTCTTTTTTTCTTAAGAATATATTAAATACAGCTTTTGAAACGTAAAAGCCAATTATAAAAGCTAAAAATAAAAGAAACGATACTATACACAAATAATTTTTATTAATTTCAGTCATAGTAAGATTTACATCTTTTACCTGCATATCGTCAAATATTTGATAAAGTGGTGCAACGCATATAACTACGTACATACAAATGAATCCAACCAAAGATGCAATCATATTTCTTTTTATGATTATTTTTTTATTCTTTTTATCCATCTAACTCCTCCAAAATCAAATCATTAATTTCATAATATATTATATAGCATTTATAATTTTTATACAATACAAATAAAGTATAAAAAATTATTTTTCATTCAAAGAGTTGGCTTTCATATCATTACTATCATTTTTTGCATCTTTTACATCAACTCTTTTTTTATCAATCCTTTCCATACATTCACGCCTTATAGCAGTAAAATTATTCAAAAGTCTTGTTGTAAATACAATTACTGCTGCAAGATATATATCAACATCAAGTTTGCTTCCAATATATACTAATAATATAGCAACTAAAGCATTACAAAAAAATCCAGACAAAAATATATTCATTCTAAACTTTTTTCCAATGTTTGCTGAAAACGCTCCAAACACAGAGTCAAGACATGCAAGTATTGCAACAGCTATATACTGTGAATATGAATACGGAATTTCTAAATTAGAACCAGCCAAAAGACCAATTAATACAAATATAGCTAAAATAATTACTCCCATTTTCACTCCTCCATTTATTTTTTAGTCTCAGCGTATTTAAAATTTAGTGTACCATCAAATTTAGGTATCTCAACATTATTACTTCTTACTACACTAATACCTATTCCAGTAGACCCTTTTAAAGTATCTACTACTCCATTTTTTATGTTCATAGCACTTTCAAGCCATTGTGCATTTCCAATTGCTTTTATAACTATAGGTGTTGATATTTTTTGATAATTTACTTGAATTGATGGACCTACACATCTTATACCAGAAATTGATATAATTCTTTGGTCATTTACAGATATAGCCTCAGCTCCTGCTACTTTTAACTCATTTACCACACTTAATACATCACTATCATGTACTAAAGAATCTGTGTCAATAGTGGAATTTTCTGAATTTTGAGCAGCATCTGTCATCGTTATTATAATTCCTTCACCTTTTAAATCAGTATTTCCTGAAAGCGCAGAAAGCATATCAATTTCATCTTTCATTGAATTTATAAGAGTACTATTAGTTGATGAGTTATTCTTGTACTCTTCAACTACATTTTGGCTTTCAGTATATTTTTCCTTTAAATCGTTATAATTTCTTTGAAGTGTTACAAGTTCATCAGCAAGTTCAGCTTCTCTTTTTCCTTTTAAAACTACTTCTGAATTACTTACAGTCTTCATTTGTGCAGCTAGCAATACACTTAAGAAAAAAAGTGGAATTCCAACTACCACATATGTTCCAATTGCATTTTTTTTACAAAAATTAATTATATTTTTAATTATTTTATTTTCTTTTTTCTTTGAAAATTCTTTTTCATTTTGGTTACTTTTCTTATTTCCATCTTTATTACTATTATCAAAAGTAGCATCGTCTTTTATATTTTCTTCATTTTCTGCTAAATCGTAATTTTCATTTTCTAACAAACTCATCACTCCTTTTCTAATATGCTGAGAACGTTGGATTTTTCTTTGTCATATCAATTGTCCCAATTGAATCAATTCCAACATTATTTATTATTTCACTTAAAAAAGCAATTACATATTTCAAATTTTTATCATCCGAAAAAACTACATTAAGTTTATCATTTAAAGTTATTATTGTCAAGGCGTTTTCAAAACTAACCTTAGTTATACTAGCACTTGCTATAACATTTTTTAATTCATTTTTTATATTTAAAAACATATCAAGTTTTGACTTGTCTATATCATTTATCTTATCTCCTACATCAAAATCTTCACTAAAAACTATCCCATATACAAATACTTGTTCTTCTGAAGTTTTCTCTGGCTTTGACTCTTCTAATATATAACCTTCTCCATCGATTAAATAATATTTGTTTACATCCTTGTTATATGCTATATATAGTGGAGTCCTTTCTATTACACTTACGACAATCTTATCTGGTAACTTATATTCATATTTATAGCTTTTTATATATGGTAGTTTTGATAAATCTATGTTTCCATTTTTTAGTACTTGAACAAATATATTTTCATTTAACTTTAAATTAGATGAACTTACAACTTGATCACCCGTATATCGATTAGTTCCAACAATTTCAACATCCTTTAAATTAAACACTGGATGAAAAAATACTGTAATAACAATTGCAATTAAAAGTGCAACTAAAAAAAAGGTTACAACTATTGAAAAAGAATTTTTATTTTTTCGCTTAGGAGTCGATAACTTGCTCTCATGTCTTTTTTTATCATAGTTAAAACTATCTTGCTTGTTTTTACTACTATCTTTGATACTATTTTTTTTAATACTTGTCCTAGAATTTTGTACTTTTTTCAAACTATCGCCTCCTTATAACTAAAAAATTATGTACTCATATATCTATTTGCTAATTATTGTATATAATTTTATTTTCTTATTTTTTATCTTGTATAGTTATCTCTTTTATACAATTATATATCTTTTCTTCTACGTCTAGTTTTGCCATCTTTCTTGCATTTGCTGACATTTCTCTTAACTTATCATTATTGCAAATAATCTCATTTATCGTATTATCTAGTAGGTCAATCGTTAAATCTTTTTGCTCAATAATTTTTCCTGCTCTTGCATTTTCTAAAACTTTCGCATTATAATATTGATGATTTTCAGCAGCTGTTGGAAGTGGGACTAAAATCGCTGGTCTAGCTGCAAGTGCTAACTCAGTAATAGTCATAGCCCCTGCTCTTGTTATACACATATCGCATGCTTTATACATTTTATCCATGTTAAATACAAATTTTTCGAGTTTTATGTATTCACTTTCATTTTCTATTTTTAGTTCATCTAACTCCTTACGCATACTATCATAAGTTGCTTCTCCAGTTACTAACACTATAAAATATTCTTTTGACTTTTTTTTTGCAACCATTTGTATAACAGTTTCATTAATTTTTTTTGCACCTTGGCTACCACATGTAACAAGTACTATCTTTTTATTAATTTGTTCAATGTTAAATTCTTTTTTAGATTCATCTTTTTTCAAACTATCAAATTCGTCAATATTAAATTTTGCAGGAGTTCCAGTATAAATTAAATTATCTTGTCTTTTTAATCTTTTTTTAGCATCTTCAAATCCAAGCATAACATATTTTGCTTTTTTAGCTAGTAGTTTTACACTAACACCAGGATATGCATTACTTTCATGAAGCATGTATGGAATTTTTAATTTTTTTGCTGCAAGCATAACAGGTCCACAAATATATCCACCTGTTCCTATTACTAAATCAGGTTTAAAATCTTTTAAAATTTTTATTGATTCTCCAATTCCTGCATACGTGTCAAAAATTGCTTTTATATTTTTAAATGTCAATTCTCTTAATAATTTTCCAGTTTTTATATGGACAATTTCAAAACCAGCATTTTTTACTAACTTATTTTCTAGTCCGTTTTTAGTACCAATAAATAAAAATTCTGAATCTTTTTCATTTTTTTGTATTATTCTTGCAATAGCTATTGCTGGATTTACATGTCCACCAGTACCAGCACAAGCAAATATAACTCTCATACTTAAATTTATAACATATATACTAAAATTAACTCTCCAAAGTATATATGTTATAATCTCCTTTCTTTATAATTTAATTACAATCAATAATTAATCAAATTAATCATTTTTGCAGTTTCTAGAAACGCTAAGTAATAATCCCATTGCACATAAATTTATAAGAAGTGCCGTACCACCATAACTAAAAAATGGTAATGGCATACCAGTAACTGGCATTGTACAGGTTACAACTGCTACATTTACAAATATTTGTAATGCAAATACACTAGTTATACCTGTAGCTATTAGTGATCCAAATAAATCATTACAAGTTATTGCGATTTTGTATCCACGATATATGAAAAATACAAAAACACTTAAAACTGTAACTGTGCCAACAAGACCAAACTCTTCTCCTAAAACTGAGAAGATAAAATCATTTTGCGCTTCTGGAAGCCAAAGATACTTTTCACGACTTTGACCTATACCTCTTCCAAATATTCCACCAGAACCTATAGCATACAAACTTTGAGCAGCTTGCCAGTTTCCATCTTTTATGTTTTCTTCTGGATTTAAAAACGAAAATATTCTTTTTAATCTAAATTCATCTGTTACTATAAAAGCTCCACCAACGACTAATATCAACATAATTACAGCTATTACATACTTAGGCTTTATATTTATACCACTTGCAAATATAATCGATACAGATGCTACACCCATTACGATTGTACCACTCATGTGTTTTTGTAAATACATTACAACAACAACCGCCATAAGAAGCAAAAATGGAACAAAATATCCTTTTATATTATTTAATTTTTTTTGATTTGTTGATATATAAGCAGCTGTTGCCATTACTAGTGCTATTTTCATTATTTCAGATGGCTGAAATGTAAAACTCTCACCAAACCCAAGCCATCTTTTAGCACCATTTCTGCTAACTCCAAGAGGAGTTAATACTGCAATAAGCAAAAGAAGAGAAATAATATAAAATATATAACTTGCCTTTTTATACTTAGTATAATCAATTTTTGATATAAATAGCATAGCTATAACTCCTACTATTGCAAGCATTAACTGCCTTTGAAGTAATGCAGTACTATTACCAGACGTACTAAGTGCATAATATGAACTTGCTGAAGCAACCATAACTAGCCCCATACTAAGTAATATCAAAATTGTAACAAGCATGCTAAAATCAAGTTTTTTTTCTTCTTTTTTGTTGCCTTTTCCTACAATACTAATTTTTTTCATATACAACTCCTAATTTTTTTTTCGAGCTACTATACAAAATAAGCAACCACTGAACATACTGCCGTTACTATCCAAAATAGTATAACAACACTAGTTTCTTTCATTCCGCTTAATTCTAAATGGTGATGAAATGGCGCCATTTTAAATAATCTTTTACCCTTTGTAATCTTAAAATATGCAACTTGTAATATAACAGATAAAGTATCTATTATGCAAACAAATGCTACAATAGCTAAGTAAAGTGGCATCTTTAATATAATAGCAATTGAAGCTATCGCACCTCCTAGTGCAAGTGAACCTGTGTCCCCCATAAATACTTTAGCAGGATGAAAATTAAATAACAAAAATGCTATACATGTTCCAACAGTGCTAGAACCTAGTATTATCATTTCTGTATTTTGATTTTTAATTGCAATTATTGTAAAAAATGTCATTATAATGGCACACACACCAGTTGCAAGTCCATCAAGACCATCCGTTAAATTAAGTGCATTTGTAGTTCCAAGCAAAATAAATGCAGTAAAAAATATAAACGCTCCTATGCTAAGAGTAAATGGTTGTGAAACTACTGGTATAATTATATCTGTTCCTAAATTAAATACATTTAAATACAACAATATAAAAATCGCTGTAACTATAAAAAGACCTAACATTTTTTTGGCAGGTGACAGACCATTTGCATCTTTTTTTATAAGCTTTTTATAATCATCAACAAATCCTACTATTCCAAATCCAAGTATTGAAACTATTGGAAGTATTAATATTTTATGTGAGAGTACATTAAATCCAAGTATAAGTACTAGAACAATTATCATAATTATTCCACCCATCGTAGGCGTACCTTGCTTTTTTAAATGTTCTTTTGGTCCATCTGTCCTTACAATTTGACCAACTTTCTTTTTCCTTAATTTTGGAACTATAATAATACCTAAAATTACTGTAGCTACAAAAGCTATTACTAAATTTAAAGTTTGTGTGTTCATATTTATCTCCTCGTCTTTATTTTTTTTGCTTTACCGTATACAATCTAGTTAAAGTTACAACTATTCTATATTTTTATCTGGCATATTTTCTGCAATACTTGCAACAACTTTTCTCTCATCAAAAGGTATTTTTTTACCATTTTTTAATTCTTGATAAGTTTCATGTCCTTTACCAGCAATTATAACAATATCATTTTTCCAAGCAATTTGCATAGCAAATGCAATTGCTTGCTTTCTATTTTCAATAATTTTGTAAAGTCCTCTTGTTTGTTTTATTCCTTTTTCTATATCACTCATAATTTTTTTTGGTGATTCATCTCTTGGATTATCTGTAGTTATTACAGTAAAATTAGCCATTCTTCCTGCTATTTCTCCCATAACACTTCTTTTTTCTTTGTCTCTATTTCCACCACAGCCAAACACTAAAATTATTCTACCTTTTGCAAATTTTTTAACAGAAGACAAAATTGCTTCTAAACTAGAAGGATTATGTGCATAGTCAACCATTACAGTAAATGTTTTTGCAAGTGGTATTATTTCTGCTCTTCCTGGTACTTTTACAGCACTAAGAGCCATAAGTATAGCATCCATCTGGCATCCAAGCAAACTACATACCCCAATAGCAGCAAGAGCATTATACACTGTAAACCTACCAGGTATTCCAATTTGTATTGTCTCAAGCATCTTATTTACATACATCTTAAACTCTACATTTGACGCATTAATTCTTATATCAGATGCTGTTAAATTCACCTCATTATCAAGGCCATAAGTGGCTGTCTTACACTTTATCATTTTTAGAAGTTTAGGAGCATAAATGTCATCACCATTTATTAAGGCAAAATCAGACATTTCAAAAAGCTTTGCTTTAGCTACTAAATAATTTTCCATTGTTTTATGAAAATCCAAATGTTCCTGTGATAAATTTGTAAATACACTTATTGTAAAGTGTATACCATACACTCTATAAAGTTCTAAGGCATGTGAACTTACTTCCATTACAACATACTCTTGATTTGCATCAACCATTTGCTTTAAAAGTCTTTGCAAATCTAGACTCTCTGGAGACGTTCTTGTTGCTTCTATTTTAACATCAGCATAGGTATTGTATATTGTTCCAATCATTCCTGTTTGCTTTGAAGAAGCATTTAATATATCTCTTATCATATACGCTGTAGATGTTTTTCCTTTTGTACCAGTAATTCCAATTATTTTTAATTTTCTTGCTGGAAAATCATAATATCTTGCTGCGCAAAGTGCAAGTGCAATTCTTGCGTTTTCAACAAATATAAACGTTATATTTTGATATTCTTCAATATCTATCTCATCTTCTACAATAATTGCCTTAGCCCCATTTTCTATTGCCACTTTAATGTAATTTTTTCCATCATCTCTAAAGCCTTTTATTGCAACAAATAAATCATTTTCTTCTATTTTTTTTGAATCATATTCTATTTTTGAAATCTCTATTTGTGTATTTCCATTTACACTTTTTATATCTTTTAAATCTTCTATTAAATATTGTAAAAACATATTATTCACTCCTTGTAATAATTATTACCACTAATTATATCATATTTTTCTTTATTAAATTCAAAGTTTTAAATTTGCTTTATTTCTACATTTTATGGTAGTTCAGTAGTATCTACACATTTTATTGTGACAATTGAACCCTTCTCAAGAATAGTATTTACGGATGGATCCTGCATAAGTACATATCCATTTCCAACCACTCTTACATTTAGATTTGCTGATTGTAATTTTGATATTGCCTTTAAAGCCGTCATATTTCTAACATCAGGCACTGTAGTTGTTTGTTTTTGATCATCTGTTGTATATACCCTTATAGTTGATCCTTCCATCAAAGCTGCGCCAGATTTAGGAATTTGCGCTTTTACAATATCACTAGCTTTTAATTCTACATCAGAAGCAATCGAAAATCCTTGTTCCTTTAAAGTCTTAGTAGCCTGTTCTACAGTAAGTCCTACAATACTTGGTACGACCTTTTCTTTTATTTGATTTTCTTCAATAGTATAATCTGGTGCTATATCAAGATATCTAAGCGACTCATCAAGTATAGATCCAACAATAGGTGCACATATAGTACCACCACCATGGCCTGCTTCACCTTGTGGTCCATATACATTTACAACTACAACAAGTTCTGGATTATTTACTGGCGCTATTCCTGCAAATCCTGCCATATATTTTAAGTTTTCTCCTCTTCCTTGTTCACCAGTTGCAGTTTTTCCTGCTACCCTATATCCATTTACTTTAGCTCCCTTACCAGTACCAGTAGATACTGTATCTTCTAAGGCACTAAGTATACTACTAGAAGTTTCTTCAGACATTATTTGCTTTAATACTTTTGATGTAGTAACTTTTTCATAATTTCCACTTCCACTTTTTATTTCTTTTACAACATATGGAGTTACCATATATCCACCATTTGCTATAGCACAGTAATTAACAGCAGTTTGTAAAGTTGAAATAGAAATAGTCTGACCAAAAGATGTTGTAGCAAGGTCTACCACAGTCATATTATTTTTATCATGCATTATTCCGCTAGCTTCACCTGGTAAATCGATTCCAGTTTTTGAATACAAATTAAAAGCTTCAAGATAATTACAATATTTTTCAATTCCTATTCTTTGCGAAACTTGCATAAATACTGGGTTACATGAATTCATTATCCCTTGTCGTAAAGATTCTTGACCATGTGGTCTATAATATCTCCAACAGCGTATACTCCACGTTCCAACCTTCATCGAACCTGCACAATTAAAATCAGCAGCTTTATCCATAGTTGTAACTTTCTCTTCAAGTGCAGCTGTCGCTGTTACAATTTTAAATGTAGAACCAGGTTCTGCAGTGTTTGAAATTGTTTTATTTATCCACATATTAGTAAGAGCATTTGATTTATCTTTTGAAGACATTGTATCCCAGTTTTGTTTTAATTCATCAGTATTTGGAGTAAAAGGATCATTTGGATCAAATGTTGGAGAATTTGCAAGTGCTAGAACTTCACCAGTTGATGGTCTAAGTACAACAGCCATTCCATATTCTGCTTGATTTTCAGTTACTACTTTATTTAAGTATTTTTCCGTAATTGATTGTATAGTTGCATCAATAGTAAGCACTATATCTTTTCCATCTGTTGGTGCTATATATTGTTCATTTGTAAATGGTGTTTCTCTTCCTTTTACATCAGTACTTCCAACTATTTTTCCAGGTACACCTGAGAGTTCATCCTCATAAGATTTTTCAACTCCATAAAGACCTTGATTATCAGAACCAACAAATCCAAGCACGTGAGCCATTAAAGTACCATATGGATATACTCTTTTTGTATCCTCATCTACTCTAATTCCAGATAAACTTGCACTGCTTATATACTCCAAAATCTCATTTGCTTTTTCTTCATCTACTTTACTAGCAATTTTCTCACTTGCAGTTTTTTTATTTAATTTTGCAAGTATATCTTCGCTACTAAGTTCAAGTATTTGTGCAAGTTTTTTTGCTACTTCTTCTTTTTTACTTTGCTCAATACTATTTGGAACAACAGTAACAACATTTGTAGAAACACTTTGAGCAAGTACTTTTTGCCCTGTAGCGTCATATATAGTTCCTCTTTTAGCAGCCACAGTTCTTTGTCTTGTTTGTTGTTCATATGCTTTTTGAGTGTAATGCTCCTGTTTTATAACTTGTATATATATAAGACGTATAACAAGTACCAATGCAATTAGCAAACATGCTAGTAGCATTTTTATAACTCTTTTTTGGCTTTTAAGGCTCATATACGCCAATTAATATCCCTCCTCATTTCTAATTTATTATATCATAACTAACAAAAAAAACCAAGTAAAAATTTAAGTCCTACTACATAATACTTAAATTTCGTCTTGGTTATTCCTGCTTTTTTAAAATATACTACTAAAGAAATTTTTAATAGTATCAATTACACTATTTATACTTGTAGTATCATTACTTTTTTCGACCATCTGAATTGATTTAGAAGTATCTATATATACTGTTTGAGATTGATCTGGCTTTTGCATTCCAAGTTGCTGTTTAGCATAAGCCTCTATTTTATTTAAATCTGTTTTTTGTTCTATCTCAATTTGCTTATTTAAAAGCTTAGCTTCAACTGAAGCAAGTGAACTTTTTAATTTTTGTACTTTCAAATTTTTTTCACTTATCAAACTATATCTATACGTTATAATCATACTCATAGCAAAAACGACTAGTACCATACTAACTACCAGCGTGTTTTTTTTAGATTTTGCCTGTACTTTTGAACTTATTCTATTTTTGCCATATCTTCTATTTCTAGTGGATATATTGCTTTTCTTTTCTTGATTTTGACTACTTTTTCGTACAGCATTTCCATCCTCATAAAAATCATTATATGATTTTAACGCTGGCATTAACTACTCACCTCTTAACCTTAATTTTCAATACCTCTTTCAAAAATCCTAAGCTTTGCACTCCTTGCTCTTGGATTTTCATCTAATTCCTCTTTTTTTGATATGATCGCCTTTTTATTTACGATCTTTCCATATGATTTATATCCACATACGCATACTGGAAAATCCTTAGGACAAGTACATCTTCCTTCTAGTTCTTCATATGTGTGTTTTACAATTTTATCTTCTAATGAATGGAAAGTAATTATTGCAAGCCTACCGCCAGGATTTAATGACATTATTTGATCTATTACAGATTGTTTTAATTTTATAAGTTCATCATTAACTTCAATTCGTATAGCTTGAAATACTCTTTTAGCTGGGTGTTGTTTTTCATTTAAAGCTTTAACTGGTATAGATTTTTTTATTATATCTACAAGCTCAAATGTTGTTTCTATTTTTTGCTCTTGTCTTTTTTTACAAATATTTTTTGCTATCTGTCTTGAATATCTCTCTTCACCATAATCAAAAAATATTTTACTAAGTGCTTCCTCAGAATACTCATTTACAACCTCATATGCAGATAAACTATCCTCTCTATTCATCCTCATATCAAGTCTTGCATCATGCATATAACTAAATCCTCTACTTGCCTCATCAAGTTGATAAGAAGATACTCCTAAATCAAGCAATATCCCATCTACAGCACTTATATTCATTCTTTTTAGTATTTCTATTATATTATCATGATTATCATGAACAGCATAAAAATTTTCAAATAAGCCAAGCCTAGCATTTGCTGCATTTATTGCTTCAATATCTCTATCTATTCCAATTAATTTTCCATCTTTTCCAAGTCTTTTTAAAATTTCATATGAATGCCCTCCACCGCCAAGTGTTCCATCCACATATATTCCATCTTTTTTTATATTCAACGCTTCTATGCTTTCATTTAATAGAACAGACTTATGTTTAAATTCCATATTTACTCCATTTTCATATTTTAACTTGTATTAAATATTTTACATTTTAAACTACTAAAAGTAACTTTTATTCTAAATGTATTTATCTTTTGTTTATTAAATATTTATCAACAATCATCTTTGCCAAATGGCCTTTTCTTTTGTAAATTTATAATTTTTTTCTTTTGTTTGTGTGACTTTACCCCTTATGTTCACCTTAATTTTTTCTTTTGTTTTTTTACAATATCAATTTAAACCCATTAATATCTTTTTTTCTTTAGTAGAATCTATGTCTAAATGCCAAGTTCCGACATCTGACTAGCAATTTGTTCAACATCCATATTATCTGGATTTGTGTAATCTTCCCACTTTTGTTTATCCCATATTTCAACTCTCGTAGATACGCCTATTATACAAACTTCTTTACTAAGAGATGCATAATCTCTTAAATTTTGCGGTATATTTATTCTTCCTAGCTTATCTACCTCTACTTCAGTAGCTCCTGCAAAAAAGAATCTAACAAAGTTTCTTGCACTAGATGGCAAATTTTTTAATTTTTCTTCAAAGATTTTCCATTCATCCTTTGAATAAGCATAAAGGCAATTATCAAGTCCCTTGGTAATTATAAACACACTACCAAGATCATCTCTAAATTTTGAAGGAACACTTACCCTTCCTTTAGCATCTAAGTTATGATTATATTCTCCAAGTAACATTGAACATCACCTCCAACTTTTTACCACTTCATTCCACTTTATACCACTTAGTTATAATTTTAGTATACTTTAATACAAAAATCAAGCATTTTTGAAAAAAAAGTTAGATTTTCACAAAATTTCACAGATATGTTATTTACAATAATAAACATTTGTTTAAAATGCAATTTTTAAGTAATATTAATTAATAGTAAAAACAAAAAATGAGTAAGGACAACGTAATAATATTCCTTACTCTTATTGTAATTTTTAAGCATTTTGATTTTAAATAATTATTTTAAATATTTTCCATTTTTTACATCTTTTAATATATTACAAACCACATAAGATAAAAATCTTATCTGTTCTTTATTATTTGCTTCTCCAAAAGTAAATCTTATGCTGTTATTTGCAATTTTACTTGGAATATGCATACTAGTAAGTACATGTGAAGGTGTTACCACACTACTATTACAAGCACTGCCACTAGATGCACATATACCATTCATGTCAAGTAAAGACAACATAGTTTGTGAATCAATTCCTTCAAAAAATATATTTAAATTTGCTGGTATCCTATTTTTCATACTACCATTTATAAGGATTTTAGCGTTATTTGCATTTAGATTATAAAGAAACATATCTCTAAATTCTCGCATTTTTTCATTATGATAATTAATAGACATACTGGCTATTTCTAATGCTTTTGCTGCGCCAACTATTCCTGCTACATTTTCTGTACCAGCTCTTTTACATTTTTCTTGATGTCCACCATATATTAATGGTTCAAATTCTATTCCACTTCGTATATAGCTAATACCAACACCTTTTGGTCCATAAAACTTATGTGCAGACATTGAAAGTAAATCTATATTTTGATTTTTTACATCTATATTTACATTTCCAAGTGCCTGAACAGCATCAGTATGAAAAAATATTCCATTTTTTTTTGCAATACTTGATATTTTATCTATATTTTGAATTGTACCAACCTCATTATTTACATACATAATAGATATAAGTATTGTATCGTCTCTTATAGCTTTTTCAAGTTCGTCTATTTTTACCATACCACTATTATCAACATCTATATATGAAATCTCAAAACCTTCGCTTTCTAAATTTTTACACGTGTTTAAAAGTGCTAAATGCTCAAATTTTGAAGTTATTATATGCTTTCCTTTTGATTTATATTTTCTTGCTATTCCAGATACTATTAAATTATCTGATTCACTTCCACCTGACGTAAAGTATATTTCTTCTGGATTTGCATTTATAATACTTGCTATTTTACTTCTTGACGTTTCTAATGCCTTTTTAGATATTCTTCCTAAACTATAGTTTGAAGATGCATTTCCAAAGTTATACTTTAAATAAGGTAACATTTCATTTAATACTTCATCTTTTATATATGTTGTTGCACTATGATCACAATACACTAGTTTTTCCATAAGTTCACCTTCTCATATAACTATTTTATGAAAATATCACGCATTAGTTACAAAAAAGCAGGGAAAATTTCTTCCCTACTTTCCTGCCTATCAAACTTTATAAAAGTTCTCATAGAAAAATTTAAGACTTAGTGGATGAGCAAAATATTCAAGACCAGCGTTATTATCTTTTACAAACTCAGACATTTCTACAAAGTCTACTTTTTTTGAATTATTAGATTCAATATATTCTCTAATAATTCTTCTAAGCAAAGTTTTTTGCTTACAAAGTGTATATTTTGCATATTTTTTTATTTCTTCTGCCTCAAATGAAATTTTAGTAAGACTACCATTTGGAATTTCATTCATAGACTTAAAACACTGTGGAATACCTTCAGCCAGCTGCCTAATTTTTTCAATGTCATCGTAGTACTTTTTACATTTTTGACACTTGATAATTTGAAGCATAGCCATTTCAGCATCAGTATAGTAAGATTTTTCTGATGAAATATATACCACGCATCCTGTTACATCAATTCCAAGCAAAGCTGCCTCATTTGCAATTTCTTCCCTTATAGCATATCTACACTCATTGCATACATAGCTACTTACATAATTATTTTTTTCCATATATCCACCTCCATATTAATTTTGATGTTTTTTATTCATATCTACTATATTATATTCAATTATTATTAAAAATATTCCAAAAATTTATAAAAAAATAAAATAATTTAAGCTAAAAAAATAGAGCAGATTATATTTAATAATCTACCCTATTTTTTATACTTAATTTTTACAAGAATTTCTAGATTTTAGAATTCTTGCTTTCATATCTTTTTCAACAAGTTCAAAATACTCTTCCTCAGAAATAAACACTCCATCACTTCTTAAATAAGATACTTTGCCTGCATCCTTTACTACTTTAGCTACTCCAATTATACCAAGATATTCAAAATTTGATGCTTCCAGCAAATTTCCATTTAAAAGAAGTTTACCATCACAGCTCAAATAATTCCAAGTACCATCGTCAAACATTATTGCAGTAGTCCCGTTATTATCTAATCCACGAAATGATGCAAAGTCATTTTCAAGTAATAATTTGCCTCCAGTTTTTATACAATTCCAACGTCCATTTTTTCGCTTTAAAAAGATAATTTTGTAATTGCTAAATTCTTTTAATTCAAGAAACTCTTCATCAAAATACAAATCTCCATTTTCATCTAAAAGATTATAAAAACCATTTTGACGTTTTACCCAAAATATTTTTCCTTTTGAAAAAATCTCAGCATCCAAAAACCATTCATCTGAAATAAACTTACCACTAGAATTAATTATATTAAAAAGATTATCGTCATTTTTTACTACAGCAAATCCAAATCTAAATATACTAGCACTTTTATAATCTGTATCTAAAAGAAACCTACCATCTTTTTTTATATAATTATATAACTTATTCTTGCGTAATACTCTAGCTACACCATTTTCTCCAAAAAAATCTAATAAAGAAAACTTCTCATTTATTGGAATCGTGCCATCACTTTTTAACAGACAAAACAAGCCACCATGTAAAAAGCCTCTATATATTTCCTCATCAGTTGGATCAACCTCTAAAAACTCAAATATATTATCAAATAAAAGCTTTCCATCTTTATTGATAAGATTATTTATGCCAAAAGAAAATCCTACCATTGCTACCCCGTTTTTTCTAAATTCATTTGCCCAAGTAAAATCGCTACTTGAAATAATTTTGCCACTTTCATTAACATAATTCCACATGCCATTTTTACGGTTTACTCGTGCTATACCATTTACAAATGGATATGCTTTTAAAAAGTATTCATCGCATAAAAATTCCTCTTTTCCATCTTTGAGTCGTCTTACATAGTTATATCCTTTTCCCTCAACTTTCATTACAAAAATTTTTACTTCATTTTCGATAGAATTATCCATCATAAAATACTTCCTCCTTAATTTAAATTAAGAAATTATAATAAATTTCGCAATAAATTATATCAAAATTATTATGTCATGTCAAATTTTTTAGACGATATTCTATTTTGTTTTTAATTTTTAAAATATTTTTTAGCTTTTGGTAATATTTTCTTGCACATATTAATGTATAAAATAAAAAAGTAGCATATAAATTTCTATAAACTACTTTTTTATATATAACCTAATATAACAGTTCTAACATTTAATTAATTATTTCATTTGCAGTTTCACTATTTTTTTCTGATTATTATTCAACAATTTTTCCGTCTGAAATTTTTATCTCACTCTTGCCATCCGAAGAAAAAATCTCAAGCACTGCGGGAAATTTAAAAAGAGCATAATCAACCAAGCATATATCTTTTTCTAATAAAAATTTTCCCTCCTTATTTATAACGTTATACAATTTGTTGCTACGTTCTACAATTGAAACTCCAACTTCTTCAAATAGCAATATTACATTAAAAAACTCCTCTTTAGAAAGTAATCCTTCTTTCATATTGTATATCCAAAATTTGCCTTTTACTGGTTCTACAGCTAAGAAATCATCATTTAATATTGCTTTTTCTTTTAATAAATCAGTGTAAACCTCAGCATTATAAATATCCTTTTTTAGAGTAAACTTTCCATTTGGCTTTAAGAAATTATACAGTCCATTTCTGAATTTTACTAACGCTACTCCATACTTTTCAAAGTAATCGTTCAAATATAAAAATTCATCATCAATTAACTTTTCACCATACTTATTTATAACGGCATAAAGTTTTGTTTTAAATCTTACAACTGCCAGACCATAACTATTAAAATTATATGCTTCCATTACATCTTCTTTTAAAAGCAATGTCCCATCTTTTTTTATATAATTCCATAATTTATTTTCTCTTCTTACAGGTGCTATTTCAAAAATAAACGGATATACTTCTAAAAAGAATTCGTCTGATAGAAACGCCATACTGCCATTATCATAAAAATTTAAGTAATTTTTTCCCTTAGTTTCTACATCTACCATGAGAGTTGATACAACTTCTAATTTGCTACTAGCTTGCATATATTTTTCCTCCTGCATTAATAAATATAAGTTACAAAATTCTAAATATGGTAAGTATAATAAAAATTATACTTACCATATAAAAACTACATTACAGCTAACACATCAGCATTCCTTTATTTTATAAAACACTCGTCACCGTCTTTAAATTTTACCCTAATCTGTTTTTTTTCACTATCAAAAATTAATTTTTCAAAGTCAATTTCCTTATCTTTTGGCAATAAAAGTTCACCACTTTCTCTAAAGAAATTTCCCTTTCCATTTAATTTTTTTATTGCTGTTATTCCTATTTCTTCAAAAATTCTAGCAATATAAAAATTATCTGGTGATAGTAGCTCTCCACGTAAGTTTATATAGTTATAAAGTCCATCACAAACCCAAACGCAAGCTATGCCAAATTCAGAAAAACCTTTTGCTTCCTTAAAGTCAATTTTTGATAAAATATTTCCACTCCTGTCAACATAATTCATTTTGTTGTTCTTTCTTTTTACTTTGGCAAGACCATATTTGTTAAACTGGCCAAGACTTAAAAAGTTTTCTTTAGAAAACAACTCGCCGTTTGTTTTTATATAATTATACTCGCCATGTTTTGGACTTACTAGTGCAAACGTTTCGTAACCGAATCTATTTGCATCCACAAAGTCTATATCAGAAAGAAAACTACCATCCAATTTTAAATAATTGTACAAGTTATTAGCACGCTTTACTATAGCAATTCCAAAATCTGAAAAAGGATCTGCCATTTTAAAATCCTCATTTGAAAGGATTTCACCATTTATATTGGCATAATTCATCAATCCATTATCAGATTTAACGCGCATGATACCAAACTTATCGCTTGTATCAGATTTTCTTTCTCGTTCTACACCTTTTAAGTGAAGATATTTTCCAGTAGTATTTATACAATAAGTTCCACCGGACTTAGGCATAACAAACGCCACTCCATTTTTTTCAAAATCGGATGCAGATTCAACATCATTTTCTAAAAGAAGTGTTCCGTCTACTTTTAAATAGTTGAATTTTCCATTTGTGTGAGAAACAACAACAAGACCAAATCTAGAAAATTCACCTATTTTTAAAAAGTACTCACTAGATAAAATTTTACCTTCTTTATTTACAATGTTTATTAATCCATTCTGGCATTTTACAATAGCAATACCAAATTTGTTAAACTTTCCAATATCCAAGAAATTTTCTGAAAACAAAAATGATCTATCAAATTTTAGATAGTTATACCCTCCATCTGGCCACGTTACTTTGTATACTCCGCCAATTTCTTTTTCATAGTAATACTCAGCTTCCTTTCTACCTATACTAAAAAGTAACGTTCCATCTATATTCCATATATTTATGAAATTATTATCGTACTTTGTCATTATGGTATTTTCAAAAACTTCTATTTTAATTATGGGTGTATCACCAAATAAAAAATATCCATTTTTGTTAATACAATTATATGATATTACACCATAACTATTTTTCATAGTTACAATAGCAATTTCAGTGTCCAAAAATTCTTCAGCTTCTAAGAAATCAATGTCTGAAAGTATTTTTCCATCTTCAGATACGTAGTTCCAAAATCCATTCTTCCGAAGAACAAGTCCAAACCCATTCTTAAATGGTCTTGCTTTTTTAAACATCTCATCTTTTACTAAAAATTCGACTTTATCATAGCCAACCATTTTTACATAAGTTCTTTCTTTTCCAAATTTTGCTACTCCAATTTTTTCTAAATTTTTCATATTTGACATACCTTTTCCTCCTAATTATAGTCAAAATTTAAATAGTTTCACTTGCCAGTTGATTATATCATATATTTCAAATTATGTCAATCAAGTAGTTATAATTATATGTTAAATTCAAATAATTTAAAAATATCAAACGTTACATAAAGGACAATTAAACGCTATCAATCATTTATCTTAATACCAAATTTACTTGCAAAAAGCAATTTCATTTTTTTCAAATACCTTTGCTACCATAAAAAGGTAGCTTATAACTTTAGTCATAGGCTACCATAAATACAAAATTATATTTTTACTTAATTTTGTTTGCTACATTTTTCACATAGCACTAAAAGCATATAGTATAACAATTATTATCATTATTATCAAAGCTAAAGAGTTCGTAATCATAGAAAAAGTTAAATAATTATTGATATCATTGACAATTTCTTTCATCTCTTCATCATTTTCATTATCTTCTTCATATTCATGTAAAAATTTATTTACAGGACCATCTACAATTCCATTTTCAATGTCTAAAAGTTTATTTGTATTATAAATCATAATGCAATCCTCCAATTTTTGTTATTTTTCTTTAAGTATATAAACACACATCAAATTTTAATTGCCTTTTAGATCTTTATCTGGAGCCAAAGCATTGATAAATTGGTTATAATTTAAGCTATTATTTAAAACTAATGTCGCACAAGTAGTAACTACATTAAATAGTCCCTTTTCAACTTCTACCAAAGTAAATCCAAATTCTGAGAAAGTTTCATTAACATTTATGAACCACTTTTTTGAAACCAATTTTCCACTAGGATTGACAAAATTCCATAAACCATCTTTACGCTTTACAACTAAATTTCCAAACTTGTCAAGCTTATGTACTTCTACAAACACTTCTTCAAATACAATGCTACCGTCTTGTCCTGCAAAATTATATTTACCATCTACACAAAGAACAATGGCAATACCAAATTCATTAAAATCAGAAATAATTTTCTTAAAATCCTCCTTAAAAAGTATTTTGCCATGCTTTATAATCAAAAAATTATATAAATCATTCTGTCTTCTTACTTCTACTATATCTCCTTCAAAGTTATTTGGTATTTCTTTAAAATTTTCCTTAGAAACTAAACTACCATCCTTTCTTAAATAATTGTACATGCCACCGCCAACGTCAACAAGTGCAAGTCCATTTTTTTCAAATTCTAAAGCATAAGAAAAATCTAAATTAGATATAACCTTACCATTTTCATTTACAAAATTATACATATTATTTTTTCTTACTACTTCTCCAATTCCCTCTTTAAAAGCAAATGCATTTTTAAAGAATTCATTTTTTACTAAGAGCTCTATTTTTCCATTGGGTTTAAATTTTACATAATTTTCACCAATACCCTCAAACTTCGTTGCTACAATTTTTTCTTCATTTTCCATGTTATCCATTCTCCTTAATTTAAGTTAAATTTATGTTACAAAGCATTATATATATTATACCATATTTATGTAAATAAGCAATAGTAAGAAAAAAGTAATAACTACAAACTAATGTAATTATTACTTTTTAATTATTATACAATACACGTATACCAAACTAAATTTTAGCTATTTTAATCTTTCCATCGTTTCCATAAATGATTTAAATACTGCCTTTGATTCTTTTTTTAATTCTCTTACTTCAAGATCAACTGAAAATACTAAATTACCATTTACGGTAAGTAAATTAAAAAGACCATTTTCGCGTCTAACCCATGTAATTCCAAATTCTGAAAATACTCCATAAGTTTCAAGAAACCACTCATTAGATACTAACTCTCCATCAGAAGTAACATAGTTCCAAAATCCTGTTTTACTCTTTACAGCGGTAAATTTTCCATCATATACTATTCCTATAAAATTATCATCAAATATATACGTACCATCATACGCAATAAAATTGTACTCCTCAGGTTCAACTTCAACAATAGCTACTCCAGCATTATTAAATACTGAGATGATAGATACAAAGTCATCATGAAATAGCATTACTCCGTCTTCTTCCAGTAAAAAATTATACATATTATTTTGACGTTTTACTGCAGCAATACCATTTTCAAAGCACTGTAATTCATCTCCTAAATTTTCCTTAGATACAAAACTGCCGTCTTTTCTTAAATAATTCTTTTCACCTTTTTCAGTTACAATAATAGATGTATCGTTATCAAGAAATCCACTTGCATAAACAAAATCAATACTAGAAATATAATTTCCATTTTCATCTAAAAAATTATATAATTCATTTTTTCTTTGAACCATTCCCACTCCATTTTTAAATGGTGATACTTCTTTAAAGAACTCATCTTTTACCAACAACTTTACATTTCCATTAGTATAGATTTTTATATAATTTTTTCCAAAATTTTCAACTGTTATTTCTTCAATTCTAAACTCACTTTTCTTCATAGCCATAATATTCATTCTCCTTAATTTAAGTCAAATTTATACAACAAGTTACGCCTAAATTATACCACATTTAAGCAATTAATCAATAGTAATATAGCATACAAATATAATTGTAAAATATTTACATTGCTAAATTTAAATTTACGATACAAATTAAAATATGACATATTTTAAACAAAATTATTTTAATAATGATTATATTTTTTATATAATAAATATAACAAATGCAACAAAATACAAAAAAAGTAATAAACACCACATTAGGTGAATATTACCTTTTTTAATATATTATATATTACATATTATCATGACACTTTTTACATATTCCTTCTTCTGTAAATTCGTGTGAATAAGTCCAACATCTAGGACATTTTTTTCCTGTTGATTTTTCAACTACCACTTTTCTTTCATCAGATTTAATAACTTCAATCTCAGAAATAATTGCAACAAAAGCAATATTTTCTTTATTTTCGTTTATAAAATCATACTCGTCATCTTTAACATAAAGTGTAACTTTACTATCAAGTGAGCTTCCTATTTCTTTTCTTGCTCTTGCCTCTTCTAAATCTTTTGCAAAACTTTCTTTTACTTCAAATATTCTGTCCCATTTTCCAACTAATTCATCATCAATATGCTCTCCATTTTCAGTTGGAAATTTTTCAAGTAAAATATTTTCTTTTTTATCATTTCTTGTATTCATATATGAGTATATTTCTTGTGATGTAAATACAAGAATTGGAGAAATTATTCTAACTAGTGCATATAAAATATCATACATTGTAGATTGTGAACTTCTTCTTAATTTATGTGATACATTAAATGTATATAAACGATCTTTTATAACATCTAAATATTTACTAGAAAGTTCCATTATGCAAAATCTATGTATTTCATTATATACTAAGTGATAATCATAGTTACTATACGCCTCATCTACATATGATATAAGATTATTTAATTTAAAGCACATATATCTATCAATTTCATCTCTATCTTTATATTCAATGTAATCTTTTTTTGGATCAAAATCAGCTGTATTTCCAAGTAAAAATCTTACTGTATTTCTTATTTTTTTGTATACTTCAGATATTTGTTTTAATATTTCCTTTGAAAGCCTTATTTCGCTATGATAATCAGAAGATGTTACCCACATTCTTAGAATGTCTGCTCCATATTCATCAACGATATCAAGTGGAGCTATTCCATTTCCAAGTGATTTTGACATTTTTCTGCCTTCACCATCTACAACCATGCCATGCGTTACTACTTCTTTATATGGAGCTTTTCCATTTACAGCAACAGAAGTTAAAAGTGATGATTGGAACCATCCTCTATACTGATCATTTCCTTCCATGTACATATCAGCTTGACCTTCTGGTAATCCATAATTTTCATTTAAAACAGCTACGTGAGAAGAACCAGAATCAAACCATACATCCATTATATCAGTTTCTTTAACTAGCCTATCACATCCACAGTCACAAACATGTTTTGTACCTAAAATTTCTTCTGGAGTCTTTTCAAACCAAGCATTAGAACCTTCTTTTGCAAATAATTCTTTTACTTTTTCTATAGTTTCTTCGTTTATATATTCTTTTCCACAATCTTCACAATAAAAAATTGGAATTGGAACTCCCCAAGAACGTTGCCTTGAAATACACCAATCTGTTCTATCTTTTATCATATTAGTCATTCTTTCAACGCCCCAATCAGGATACCATTTAACATTATGAATTTCTTCTAAAGCTTTCTGTCTAAATCCATCAATTGAAGCAAACCATTGCGTAGTAGCTCTATATATAACTGGCTTTTTACATCTCCAACAATGTGGATACTGGTGAGTTAACTCTTTTGCTGCAAATAAAGTCTTTGTTTCTTTTAAATATTCAATTACTTCTTTATTAGCCTTTGCATAGAAAAGTCCTTCAAATCTACCTGCTTCTTCTGTCATCTTTCCGTGTTTATCTACAGGTACTATTATTTTTATATCCTTATATCTTTTACAACATAAATAATCCTCATGACCATGTCCTGGTGCCGTATGAACACATCCAGTACCTGCATCAAGTGTTACTAATAAATCTTTATCAGATCCTAAAATTACACGTGATGTTTTATTTTCAATTACTGGTGAGATACATATAACATTTTCAAGTTCACTACCTTTAAATTCAGCTAAGATTTCATACTTTTCAATACCGCCTATTTGCATTACTGTATCTAGCAATTCTTTAGCTAATATGTAATTTTCTTCTACGCCATCATTTTCTGCTTTTACAAGTACATATGTAAAATCTGGATTTAGAGTTATTGCTTGGTTTCCTGGTAAAGTCCAAGGTGTAGTAGTCCATATTACAACATAAGTATTATCTAAACTTACATACTTTTTAAAAAGATCTTTGTCGTCTTTTACTTTAAATTTTACATATATTGAAGTTGTTGTGTCATCTGCATATTCAATTTCTGCCTCTGCAAGAGCAGTTTCACAATCAGGACACCAATAAACTGGTTTTAAATCTCTGTATATGTAGCCTTTTTTATACATATCACCAAACACACCAATTTGTTTTGCTTCAAAATCTTTATTTAAAGTTAAATATCTTTTTGATTTATCACGGTAATCGCCAATTCCGCCAAGTCTTTCAAATTGTTTAGCAGTTTTTTCTACAGCATTTAAAGCATAATCTTTACAAATTTCTCTAAATTTTGCAACCCCAACACTATCTTTTGTTACTTTTAATTCTTGTTGTACTTTCTTTTCAATTGGAAGTCCATGTGTATCCCAACCAGGTACATAAGGTGTATAATATCCATTCATTGTCTTATATCTCATAACTATATCTTTTAGAATTTTATCAAGAGCATGACCAGTATGAATATCACCATTTGCATATGGTGGTCCATCATGAAGTACGAACCTTTTGCCAGTATTTTCATTTTGCTTTAATGCTAAATAGTATACTTTTTTATCTATAAAGTCTTGTAAAATAGCTGGTTCTTTTTTTGGTAAGTTTCCCCTCATTTCAAAATCAGTTTTTGGTAAATTTAAAGTTTTTGAATAATCTTTCTTATCATCCATAAAAAATCCTCCCTTATATCAAAATTACAAGAAAAAAACACACATACCTGTATAAAAAGGACGTGTGTCTATATTACTAACCATAATATATACATAAAATTACCTTTATATACAACATACCAACATATGTGTCCTTTATAACGTAAGGAAAACGGCGACGCTTACTACAATTTTCAGCTAGCAACTCAGAGATGATTTTCAATATATGCTACTTTAACTAGGCTCACACCACCCCTAACTCGCTTTGTATTTCACAACATATTTACTCTTTCTCGTCACAGTTTTTGATAATTTTTTTCTAACTTATTCAAAATACGTCTAAATTATATCACAATTTACGTATTTAGTAAATATTTTTTTATCAATTTACTCTTTCTAATTAAATACTAAACAACATCTACTAATCAACTCCCCTAAATTTCATGCATATTCTTATCATCGTGTTTTATATGGATCAAAGTCTGCAGGAGCTGTTTGATATGGATTAGAATCAGCAGATGCTGTTTGATATATGTCATAATCTTCTAAGTCTTTTCCCTTAAAATTTCTATTTTTTATTTTTTCGCTACTTTCCAATTCACAAGCATCTATACGACTAATCTCATCTAATTCTTCAACGTCTTGTTCTAATTCATATTTAAACAAATTTTCACGTTTATTTTTGTTTTCTTCATATAATCTTTTTCTTTTTTCTCTTTCCTTAATTTTGTTTGCTAATTCTTTTTCACATTTATTTACAATTTCTTCATTGCCTCTTTCTGCTTGATACCTTTTTTCATACTCTAATAAAGTAGAACTATTTTTTATATACGCCTCAAAATATATATCATCTAAACTCTTTTCATTTAAAGCATCTATTTTTATATCTGGCATATATGGAACACCATTTCCAAAACGTCCCCAACCAGTATACCTTCCATCTTTTTTGGCTTCTTTTATCAATTTTTTATCAAGAAAAACAACATCTTCATAATCAATAATATATAAATTATCGTTATACTTTGGAAATTTCTTACTTACTTTAAAATTATCTATACTTTTATAATATTTTTTAAAGTCAATTGTATCATTACCTAGTGTACCTAAGTTATCATCTTTTACATCTAACCAAATTCCACCATTTTCCCTAATTATATTGTACATTTTTTGTACATCATCTTCTTTAATTCCACTGGTTATTGCTCTATCAGACACATACATATCAATTACACTTTTGCCATCTTTTGTTTCATATAAAGTAGTTTGATACTTTGGATTTAATCTATAAGGAATTTCTAAAACTTTTCTTTTACTTCCAATATAATTTTGAATCTTCAAAACCGCATTTCCAACACCTATTCCTAAAAAACTTTGCCCTAAACCTAAATAATCAACATCTTCATCACTTAAATTTTGTATTTGTTTTAATTTATCTATTTCTGCTACAATATTCTTTGCAATACTCACTATTTCATCAGGTGACAATTTTTCACTTAAAGCGCTTTCTGATTTAATAAATGAGACAAAATAATCTTCTAAGCTTTTTTCATTCCATTTTCCACATGCTCTTTCATAATAATCTTTTATTTTTTCACCCGATTTAATTTTTTCCTCTTCCATATATACCTCTTTACGTTTAACATACAAATTCTATACAATTTTTTATATCATATACTTTCTAATTTTTCAAGCTTCTATAGCAAAAAACAGATACTATGAAATTAATCATAGCATCTGTATATTAACTTAACTTTTTTTATAACTAAAATATAATATTATATTACAAACTTTATCCAATTCTTACAATAAGTACGTACATAGATTCTTCAGATAAATTTTCAAAATAGTAACACTTTTTATCTTCCTTTACAAACCTTTTTAAATAATTTTCTCGCCATAAAACATTATAATACTTATACCCATCCTCAAAATTACAAAACACCTTAGAATTTGTATGAATTTCTAATATAAAAAAGTGATATCCTACAAGTTTGAAAAAATCAGTATAATATGCTGTTCCAAAGACTTTTTCTTTATCTCTTATCTTTTTTTTATTCCATGTAATCTTATTCATTTCTTTTAAACATAAAGATTTAAAAGATTTCTTTACATTTCTAAGAAAACGTTGTTGCGAAAGTTCACTACTTTTTAAAATACTATTTAATAGTCTGCTATTAACCATACTATTCCTCCATGATATTTTTTTGAAATTATACCACTTAATTTACATAAAACCAATATTATTTAGTCTGAAATTATATAAATATATACATATATAAATAATAAATATAAGCTTTCTTTAAAAACATTATAATTAAAAATTTTTTCTTTACTTTATGCTTTTTTTTATTATTTTTACCAATTAATTATTAATTAAGCTCTTTTTTAGACTTTATATATTTTTTCAATAAATTCTTTTGTTTTGTTTCATCAAAAACAGCATATTTACTTGCCTCAATTATTTCTTCATATTCAATATTAAAAAAGTTAATTTCATATCCCATATCTTCTAAAAGTTCACGTATAAACTCTCTTATTGCCCTACCATTTCCTTCACGAAAAGGATGAAGTACATTAAGGTCTGTCATGATTTCTGAAACATCTTCAATCTGCTTTTCAAAATTTTCACTCTTTAATTTTTCAAGATCAATTTTTTTTAATATCTTTTTTATATTTTCATCTATATACTCGAATTGTGAAAATCTAAAATTCTCTTTAAGTATATTTTCCTCTCTATATTTTCCTGCAAATTCATATAATTCTTCAAATAAAAATTTATGTATAAATTTAAAATGCTTTTCATCATAAGTTCTTTTAAATTTTTCTAATTTTATTTCTTGAAGCTTTTTAGTAACAATGTTTGTATCAGCATTTTTTAGCTTTTTTTCATTTTTTATTCCAAGTTTATTTTTTAAAACATTAGTATTTTTATACGTATATTTAGAGTTTAAAACCTCGTACATATATATCACCCCTACATACTAAATTACAATCAGTGGCACTGTTGTTTCTTGCTTTGTAAGTCCAGAATGGTTTCCCTTTGTTTGATACTTATCCTCAAGTATCATTTTATCACAAACCATAAATTTATCGTTAACTACTATTGCAATATATTCACCTAAAGAATTATATGCAATATCTGAAAAGTCTTCTTTTCCAAATAACTTGTAATTTTTAACTTGCTCTTTTGTAAGCAAAATAACGTCATGTCCAAATTCTTTCATAAAATTTTCTTCAAATTCTCTAAAATACTCTTCTTTTACAAAAAAGCTTATAGTTCTTGTATCAATACTTGGCATAGCATAAAAGTATTTTGAAAAATCAATTGTTTGATTTAAATACATCATTTTAGTCATATCGATTTGACCATGGTCAGCAGTAAGAATAATATTTAATTCATGAAATTCATTTAATAAAAATTTTATTCCATCTTCTACATCTTCAATAATTTTTGTAACTTCTTTACTATCTACGCCATAATCATGAGAAGTAAGATCCAAACCATCAATATATAGATAATTAAATGTAGATATATGCTCTGAGTCTATAATTCTCTTTTTTACTGATTTAAATGCATCTTTTATAGAGTAAAAGCCATATCTTTTGGCATTTTTGCAAATAAGCTTTGAATAGGTTGAATTTACTATTTCTCTTGGTTCAAATATATTTACCTTAGTCTTAAATTTGTCAAAAATAGATTCAAACACATATATATCCTTTTCTGGAATTTTCTTTTCATCTAATGAAATTCCAGTCTTTCTTTCACTAAATAAAAGTGGATAATAATTTAAATTGTACTTTTTGTTATAATCCCACCATCCATAAATTCCATGTGAATTTGGATATGAAGCAGAAATTATACTTGTTATAACGCATGCTGTTGACGTTGGATTAACAGTTCTAATTTTCTTTTTTAAATTCTTCTTTAATATACTGCTATCAGGTAGTGTATTTAATTTATAATACCCAAAACCATCTAGTAATATAAATAAGGTATGTTTTTGTGATGGTAGTACTTCAAGTACTTCATTTATGTCCTTTGTCTTTTTTATTCGTACTCCATTTCTTATTCCTATTGCTTTAATTAACTCTACTATATCAATATTTATTTTTTCTCTTTCTTTTAAGTATCTTTCTAATTTTTGTACATTTTCTTCTTCGTTTTTTATCAATATAACCCCTCCACTAATATAAAAATTATATAATAATTGTGTATTAATAGCAAGAAAAAAGCCTGAACAAATAAATTTTGTTCAAGCTCTTTTTATTATATTGCATATCCAATACATCTTTGAATTGCAATCTCAAAATTTGCTAAATCGGAAAAATTATTAAAAGAAACTCTGTATACAAGTTCTCTTTTTCCATTGCTATACAATACACTAATTTTTACATTAGTTGCACAACAATCTTTTGTACAATCTAGTATATACCTATACCGCCTAAAAATAAACTTTTCGTAATCTGTATTTGCTGCATTATAACACTTTTCAAGTAGTCTTTCATAATAGCTTATACCACAAAAAGGAGGAATAAACAACTTGCGATTTAGCGGAAGTTTTACACTAACTGAAATACCATAAATTTCAAACATTTAGCTCACCTCTTCTTTCATTTTTATAGTTTTCAATAATGTTTAAATTAGTAATAAATGAAAAAAACTCACTATACGAAATAAGGGTATCTTCATCATAATTTTCATACTCTAAAAATGAGCGTATATCAATAATATACGGTTCATTAACAGATTTTCTATCAGTAACTAATTTTCCAGAGAAAATCTCATAATAATTTTCGTCTTTTTCTATAGCAAGTAAATAAACAAAATTTATTAATTGTTTCTCTGTTCCTTTAAGGCTAAAAGTAGTTATTATTTTAGTCTTTAGAACGCATACATCACCTGCTTTAAGCTTCCTATCACAACTTCCTATGCAACTTCCTTTTTTACCAAATATCCCCATGCTATATCTCCTTTTTATAAAGTTACAATAAGCAATATATAGTGTATTTTTATTTTCTTTTAAATAACTCTATCCATTTCCCACCTCATATATATTAATATATAAATTCCAACAGTACCGCACGTATTATATCATATGATTTTATTTATTTCAATATCACCATTTTATATTTTTTTTCTTCATTTAAGTTTGGTTTAAGTTTAAAAGTAAATTCTAGATTTTTCTTACTAATAAGCTAATTAAAAAATCCTTCACTGTGAAAAATAATTCACTCATGAAGGATTTTTTATCTTAAATTTTATGTACTAGATTATACATCTATTATTTTTAATTTATCAGCAATTACTTTAAGTTAAAGAAAGCATCATCACCATGGAATTGTGCTACACTTCCAAGTTCTTCTTCAATTCTTAATAATTGATTATATTTACATACTCTATCAGTTCTAGATGGAGCACCAGTCTTAATTTGACCAGCATTTAAACCTACAACTAAATCAGCAATTGTTGTATCTTCAGTTTCACCAGATCTATGAGAAACTACAGCGGTATATCCAGCTCTATTTGCCATTGCAATAGCATCTAAAGTCTCTGTTACTGTACCTATTTGATTTAATTTTATTAAAATAGAATTTGAAACTCCAAGTTCAATACCCTTTGCAAGTCTCTTTGTATTTGTAACAAATAAATCATCACCAACAAGTTGAATTTTCTTACCAAGTCTATCAGTAAGTTTTTTCCAACCTTCCCAATCTTCTTCTGCAAGACCATCTTCAAGTGAAACTATTGGATATTTTTCAACTAAATCAGCCCAGAAGTCTATCATTTCATCACAAGTAAACATTTTATCTGATTTCCAGAAATAGTATTTTCCTTCTTCACCTTTTTTCTTAGCTTCATCATACATTTCTGTAGCTGCAGCATCAATAGCTATTTTAAAGTCTTTTCCTGGTACATATCCAGCTTTTTTAATAGCTTCTACAATAACTTCTAGTGCCTCTTCATCTTTAGATAAGTTTGGTGCAAAACCTCCCTCATCACCTACAGATGTAGCTAAACCTTTTGCTTTTAATACAGATTTTAAATTATGGAATACTTCTGCACACATTCTTAAACATTCTTTAAAGCTTGGTGCACCAACTGGCATAATCATAAATTCTTGTATGTTTACACTATTATCTGCATGTTTACCACCATTTAATATATTCATCATTGGAACTGGTAAAACTTTAGCATTAACTCCACCAAAGTAGTTATATAAACTTACTCCTAAAGCTTCTGCTGCTGCTCTTGCTACTGCAAGTGAAACACCAAGTATAGCATTTGCTCCAAGTTTTCCTTTATTTTCAGTTCCATCAAGTTCAATCATAGCAGTATCAATTGCAACTTGATCAAGTGCATTCATTCCTTCTATTTCAGGAGCTATTATATCATTTACATTATCTACAGCTTTTGTTGTACCTTTACCAAGATATCTTGATTTATCACCATCTCTTAGTTCTACAGCTTCAAAAGCTCCAGTTGATGCTCCAGATGGAACTGCAGCACGACCTACAAATCCTCCTTCAACTTCAACTTCAACTTCAACAGTTGGATTTCCTCTTGAATCAAGTATTTCTCTTGCATATACAGATTCAATTTGTAAGTATTGTTTCATAAAAATTCCTCCTTAAAAATAATATATATTAACTAACAAATAAATTAAAAAGTATATAATAATTTATATTACCAATCAAAAATTATTTGTAGAAAATAATCACATACATATATTATACACCAATATCTACATAAAATCAATTAAATAGATCAACACTTTTTTGGTAGCATTACATATTTTCATTATCTTCATTTTCTTTTTCTGCTTGTTCTCTTAAAAGTTGATTTCTAGCTATTTCATAAGGTGTATATACATAGTTTGAAATACTAGATAAAGCACTTGTTCTGCCATTAATATACAAGTCAAAGTTTCCATCTTGAAAATGTTTAAACTGTGCTTCATCATAATACTCATCCTTAGATTTATACATAAATCATAACCTCTTTTCTTAATAAAATGGTAAATATTTTATTAATTACTATTACTAAACATCGTTATATCTAGCAAGTTCTTTGAAAAAGCTATAACTATCTTTTGAATTATACTCTTTTGTATTAGACTTTTCAATATCTTTTACTTTTTCATTATACTTTTCTTGAAGTTCAATCTTTCTTTCAATATCTGATAAGTCATGTTCAAGTTCTTCTTTATCCATCGCTTCGTTATAATCTGCAAGGCTCCTTGCTAGAAAATCCTTAGAATAATTTAAATATTTTAAATCAAAATCTTGAACATCTTTGTACTCCTTTAGAAGTTTTGAAAGCACATCATCTAATTTTTCAGATTCATACTCTCTTTCTAATACATTCTTAGAAGTTTCATAAGCAAAGTCTCTAAATGTAGACCAATAAAGAGATACATTATCATCTTTTCTGTAATACTTATACACATTAGCGGTAAGATTTATAAGAAGAGCTGCAAACCTTGCAGGTGTTATTTTACCACTATCTAAATCTTCCATAAGATCATCACGTATATCTTCAAGTTCAATTCTTATCTTTTTTAGAGTAGCAACCAAAAGCTTCATATCATTTTTTTTCTTTTTCTTTTCTTCTTCTTTTCTTTTCTTTTCAAGTTTTTCTTTTTCTTCTTTTGATTTTATAACTTTAAATCTTCTTTTTCCACATTTTGGACATCTAAGCCTTTTATCATATGGAATAGACGTATCTGGCTTTGGTTTTAATTCATTTTCATCAATAATATTTTTACAATTCATACACTCAACTATAAGAAGAGGATATTGCTCACTTTCTTCTTCCTCGTCTTCTTCTGGGTGTGTTATCATGTAAGTATAATATTCTGAATCAGTATCAAAATCAGCCCTAGTTTTTCTTTCTTCTTCCATTCCTACCACCTAATGTAAACTATTTTTCAATTTCTATTAATGATTCACCACTCATTTCTTCTGGTATTTTTTCATCCATAAGTGTAAGTAAAGTTGGCGCTATATCACACAATCTACCATTTTTTAGTGATTTAATCCTATTTGAAACAACTATAAATGGTACATCAAATGTAGAATGAGACGTTATTGGTTCACCAGTCTTTAAATCAAGCATATATTCACAGTTTCCATGATCTGCAGTAATTAAAGCTTCTCCACCAACTTCCTCAATCTTAGAAATTACTCTTCCAACACATTTATCAAGAGCTTCAACAGCCTCTATTGTTTTTTCTAAATTACCTGTATGTCCAACCATATCACCATTTGCATAGTTTATAATTATAACATCATACTTTTTAGAATCTATTGCTTCTACAACATTATCAGTTACCTCATAAGCAGACATCTCAGGTTTTAAATCATATGTAGCAACCTTTGGAGATGGAACAAGTATTCTTCCTTCACCATTATATGGCTCTTCTTTTCCACCATTAAAGAAAAATGTTACATGTGCATATTTTTCAGTTTCTGCAATTCTTAACTGAGTATAGCCATTATTTGAAAGATACTCACCTAATGTATTTTTTAATTCAACAGGCTTGTAAGCAATACCTACATTTTTAATGCTATCATCATATTTTGTCATAGTAACAAAAGTTAAATCTTGTATTTTTTCTCTTTCAAAACCGTTAAAATCTTCTAGCATGAAAGCCTTTGTAAGTTCCCTTGCTCTATCTGGTCTAAAGTTAAAGTATATTATGCTATCACCGCTTTTAACATTTCCAAGAGGCTTTCCATCTTCACCAACCATAACTATAGGTTTAACAAACTCATCAAACTCCTGGATTTCATAAGATGTTTCTATTGCTTTTTGTGCAGTCTTAAAGAAATTTCCAATACCATTTGCCATAGCATCATATGCAAGCTTTACTCTTTCCCATCTATTGTCTCTATCCATTGCATAATATCTACCAGTTAACGTAGCAATTTTACCTATACCAATTTCTTTCATTTTTTCTTCTAATTCTTTTACGTACTCAATAGCAGATGTTGGAGGTGTATCTCTACCATCTAATATAGCATGTACATACACATTTTCTAATCCATTATTTTTTGCCATTTTTAAAAGAGCAAATAAATGATCAATATGAGAATGTACACCGCCATCAGATAAAAGACCAACTATATGCAGTGCCTTTCCTTCTTTTTTGGCATTATCCATAGCATTTTTTAGTTCACTATTTTCAAAAAACTTTCCTTCATTAATTTCCTTTGTTATTCTCGTCAATTCCTGATAAACAATTCTTCCTGCTCCAATATTTGTATGTCCTACCTCAGAATTTCCCATTTGACCTTCTGGAAGTCCAACAGCCATACCACTTGTAGCAACATAAGTATTTGGATACTTTGATATATATTTATCTATATTTGGGGTATTTGCAAGCTTAAATGCATTTCCTTTTTCCTCATCATTTAAACCCACTCCATCCATTATCATTAATAAATATTGTCTATTTTTCATACAGTTCACACATCACTTTCTGCTGTTATACAGCCACAATATTATATCATTTTTCTTAATAATTTACAATAGCAACAAAATCATTTGTAAGAGAAGCTCCTCCAACAAGTGCACCATCTATATTTGGCATGTTAAGAATTTTTGAAGCATTTGAAGGCTTTACACTTCCACCATATTGAATTCTAACTTTATCAGCTATAACCTCATCATAAATTTTTGCAATTACATCACGTATATATTTACACATTTGCTCTGCTTGTTCATCTGTTGCTGTAACACCAGTACCTATTGCCCATATTGGCTCATACGCAATTACTACATTTCTTTTCATTTGCTCTTTAGTTACATCTTTTAACGCATTTATAACTTGTGATTTTACTACATCAAACATCTTCTCTTCGTTTCTTTGTTCTAAAGTTTCACCTACACAAATTATTGGATTTAAATCTTTTTCAAGTAATTTTTTTACCTTCTTATTTACAATTTCATCTGTTTCATTAAAATATGCACGTCTTTCACTATGTCCTACAATACAATATTTTACTCCAGCAGATATTAACATATCAACAGAAGTTTCACCAGTATATGCTCCTTTATCTTCAAAATATACATTTTGTGCTCCAAGTGATATTTTAGTTTCATCTATTAGATCTGATACAGTACTTAATGAAACAAAATTTGGACAAAGCACAACATCAACTTCATCTGTGTTTATTCCATCTTTTATGCTATTTACTAATTCTGTTGCTTCAGTTATAGTATTATTCATTTTCCAATTTCCTGCAATTATTTTTTTTCTCATGCTTTATATCTTCCTTTCTAATTTAATACAATTTTATTTTTTATATCCTCATCACCTATCCATGATGGTTCAATAGATTTTTGTGCAAACTTAAATTTTAAAGTACCCGAATTATCTATGCTCCACTTTCCATTCCAAAAAGTATTTTTATCTACATTAATCATAGACCAATCATCACTATCAAACATATCTGCAATTTTTTTATTTACTTTTTCAAATGAATTTTCATCAAGTGTCGAATTATTTATTATATACATACCCACTCCAGATTGTATTTTATCATACTCATCTAAAAATTTTTCTTTACTTTGATTATATTTTACTAAAAGCTCAGAAGAGTATTTTTTAGAATTAAGTTTTGATAAATCAGTTTCATCATTTATTTCTTGCTTTCTATTAAAAAAACTTACAAAAACAATCAAAACTATTATTCCAAGTAATACAACAATTGAAGTAATAAATTTCTTTTTATCTTTTATAACTATATGATTCTTACTTTTTTTTACTTTTTTCTCCATATATTATACCATTATTTGTCCATCAATGCTTCAATTCCTGGTAACTTTTTTCCTTCCATAAATTCAAGTGAAGCCCCACCACCAGTAGAAACATGTGACATTTTATCCTCACATCCAAATTTTTCAACAGCAGCAGCACTATCACCACCACCTATTATAGTTATTGCATCTGATAAAGCCATAGCATTTGCAATTTCTTTAGTACCAGTAGCAAATTTATCATACTCAAATACCCCAACAGGTCCATTCCATACAATTGTTTTAGCTACTTTTATTTCAGCTTTATATAGTTCAATTGTTTTTGGTCCTATATCAAGTCCCATATATCCATCTGGTACATCATTTATCGCAGTTATTTTTGTTTCAGCATCATTTGAAATTTCTTTTGCTACTACGTTATCTACTGGAAGCAACATTCTAACACCTTTTTCTTGTGCTTTTTTTATAATCTCTTTTGCCACTTCGATTTTATCATCTTCACATAAAGAAGATCCTATCTTTCCACCTTGTGCCTTTATGAAAGTATATGCCATAGCTCCACCAATTAAAAGTGTATCTACCTTATCAAGCAGACTATTTAATACATCAATTTTACTAGATACTTTAGATCCTCCAACTATTGCAAGAAGTGGTCTTTTAGGATTATTTATTCCATTATCTAATGCACTTATTTCTTTTTTTATTAAAAATCCACATACAGAAGGTAAAAAATGTGTTACTCCTTCAGTTGATGCATGAGCTCTATGAGCTGTTCCAAAAGCATCGTTTACAAAAATTTCTCCAAATGAAGCAAGTTTTTTAGCAAATTCTGGATCGTTTGCCTCCTCTTTTTCAGTCATTCTAGTGTTTTCTAGTAATACTACATCTCCTTCTTTCATATTTGAAATTATATTTTTTGTCTCTTCAGAATCCAAATCCTCTACAAATGTTACTTCTTTTGAAAGTAATTCACTAAGTCTTGTTGCTACTGGCTTTAAGCTAACATTTTTTCCAGTCTTTCCAATATGCGAACATATAACAAGTTTTGCTTTGTGATCTATTAAATAGTTTATTGTTTTTAAAGATTCAACTATTCTTTTGTCACTTGTAATCTTTCCTGTTTCTTTATCAAGTGGTACATTAAAATCACATCTTAATAACACTCTTTTTGATGTTACATCTATATCTTCTACTGATTTCTTATTTATCATATTTTTTCCCCCTAAAATACAAATAAAGACCAGCTTAAATTTAAAAAGCCAGTCCTTATTTAAAAATTAATATACATACTTTATACTTATATACATAAAAAATATATAACTTTATAACCTAAAACTGGTCACATATATTACTTATTATCAACTTCATGCATATGAGTTATTAAATCAACTACTTTATTTGAATAGCCCCATTCATTGTCATACCAAGATACTAATTTTACAAATTTATCTGATAGAGCAATACCAGCTTTTACATCAAATATTGAAGTATGTGGATTATGAATGAAGTCTGATGAAACTAATGCTTCGTCTGTCCAATCCATTATTCCCTTCATATTAGTTTCACATGCCTTTTTTACAGCTTCTACTATCTCATCATAAGTAGCAGGCTTTTTCAAAGTACATGTTAAATCAACTACTGATACATCAAGTGTAGGTACTCTAAATGACATACCTGTTAACTTACCATTAAGTTCTGGTATAACCTTTCCAACAGCCTTTGCAGCTCCTGTTGATGATGGAATAATATTTCCAGCAGCAGCTCTTCCGCCTCTCCAGTCTTTATTAGATGGACCATCAACTGTTTTTTGTGTTGCTGTTGTTGAGTGAACTGTAGTCATAAGACCTTCTTCAATTCCAAAGTTATCATTTATAACTTTAGCAAGAGGTGCTAAACAGTTAGTAGTACAAGAAGCATTAGATACAACGTTCATATCAGTTGTGTATTCATCTTGGTTAACTCCCATAACAAACATTTTTGCATCTTTTGAAGGTGCAGAAATTATAACTTTTTTAGCTCCACCAGTAAAGTGTGCAGATGCTTTTTCTGTTGTAGTAAATACACCAGAAGATTCAACTACATACTCAACTCCTGCTTCTTTCCAAGGAATTTCGTTTGGATCTTTAAAATTATATACTTTAACAGTTTTACCGTTTATTACTAAATTACCGTCTTCAACTTCTACTTTAGCATCTAATTTACCATGAATAGAATCATATGTTAACATATATTTCATATAATCTACATCTATAAATGGATCATTTACTGCAAGTACATCAACATTATCCCTTTCTAGTGATGCTCTCATCACAAGTCTACCGATTCTTCCGAACCCATTAATACCCATTTTTATGTTCATACAAAATACCTCCTCTTTGTATACTATTATTTTAATACAACAATGCCAATTTTTCAAGTATTAACAAAAAATTTTACTTTTTTTAACCATATATTGCCTTTTTCGACATATGTTATTTATCTTCTGTTAAAATAATAAAAATATTATAAATTTTGTACAAAAAAAGCAGTGCACTAAATTAACTCTAGTACACCAACTTTTTTACCAAAATATTTTTTTTACATTAATACTACTTAAATGTTCAAATCACAGCTTATTACAAATTGTGTTAATCGCTCATTAACATACGAAATATGTCTATAACTATTTTGTATAGTACATATTTCACATTTTATATCATTTTTTCTAAACTCCTCTAATAATTTTTTTAAATCTAAATAAACAAAACCACATTTATACACAGCTTCTGTTTGAGAAAAATCAATAAATATTTCTTTTTTACCAACGTCTTCTACATAATTGTATATTGCAATTATTCTTTTTTTAGTGCTATTTACAAACTCTGAAAAATCAGTGGGAGCACTTTCAATGTCATCAAAATCTCCACAAAAAATTAAAGTAAATTCAAAATATTTTTTTGCTTTTCCATTTTCACTTTTTGCACTTTGCATTAAATCAAATATCTCTTGATGAGCAAACTTTAAGGTATTACTATCAATATTTTCATAAAGTTTCAATGTTTCATAACTATTAACTAATACTGCACCACCTTCAATACACCTAGGTGAAATAAACAAGTAATTTTTCTCCTTATCTGCTTCTACTAATCCATCTTTAAAACTCATACATTCCTCCTAAATAAATTAAATTTTAGATACTACAATATTACCACTTCCTAATCAAATACTAATTACAAAAGTACGTTCAACATCAAAACATAAAGTTTCATTCATTTTGACATTTAATCACATTTTCCCCTCCTACTTATAAAATATTATAGTAGTAAATGTAGCCATCACTTGTAATTATATCACATTTATTTAAAATGTAAATTATTTTAAATAATTTAGTAATATCTAAAAAAAACACCAATATCTACGTTAATATAAAACGTACTATTAGTGCTTTTTTATAATACTATTCAACAACCATATTAGGGTTAAATTTCACATCAGTTTTTAATTCATTGTTTTCTTCTTTCTCACCAGGTTTTAATATTTCAAGTGGTTTTACAACTAATTTATACTTTCTACTATCTGGTTCAAGTTCAAAAACATTTATACTATTTACAAGATCATTTTCCAAATGTTTTAATTCAGTTGTAAAATAAATCTCATCATCTTTTAAAACAATTCCAACTTTTTTTATAATTCTAAATATTTCAGCTATATGTTGAATATCTTCTCCAACAATAACAAGTTGTGGCTTTTCATAAAAACCAGCATCATTTCTTGTAAAGTTTTCATAAAAATCTGAATAAAGTTGAACTTTTTCAGCAAACATATTTTGCCAATCTTCATTTCTTCTAACAACTTCAAAAACAAAATTTTCTTCATCTGTACCATTTTTTAAAGTAACCATACCACCTGTTGGTTTAAACTTTACATTATATTTCTTAGAATATAATAATACATTTGGTGTGCTAGAACTATATGCTGCAACTTTTTGCATATATGCAATTATTATCTGATTTCCAGCAAGTTTTCTTTTTACTGCATATGCAGGCTTTGTATTATCTGTTGGTTGCCAAGTAGTTGGTATATTTCTTTGTTTTAATATATATGTTGCTATCTTATCCATAGCATACGCTCTATATGAACTTTTACCAGCTTCACTTTGGAAGAAATAACGTGCAATTACTTTAGATTTTGTTAAATCCTCTAACCACTTTGCAACTTTATTTTGTCTTTTTTCTTCTTCTATATCACTTAGTTTTCCTCTTAATTCAAGTATTTGTGTCACTTGTCTTGATGTTATAAAGCCAAATTCGTTTACTACCTCAAGTACTTTTATGTGATATTCATTTATATACCCCATATCCATCTTAAATACAACTTGATTTATTGATGCAAAACCTTCTTTTCCATCAAAAACCTTTATCTCATTTTCTCTTACCGCAAAAGGTGACACTACAGTTTTTACTTCTTTATCATTTACCATTTTTACATCTCTCCTTAAATTTTAATTTTGAAATTTAACAATTGGGCTAATTGCTTAGCCAAAATAGTAAAAATCTCACTACAACATTTATTATACTACATTTTTATAATTTATTCAATATAATTTTTAAAATTTGCTGTGAAATTGCGTAATATTTTAAGTAAATTTTACATAATTTTTAAAAATATATTGCTAATAATATTTACAAATATTATTAGGTGTGATATAATCTTGTATGCATGTATATATATATAATTTAACACAATTGTGTAGAAAGGAGAGTATTTTTTGTAACTGTTAACTAAGACAACAATAAAAAAGGAGAAAAAAATGAGCAATTCAGATTTTGAAAAGAGGATCTTAAAAAAATTTAGCAGTATGTCAATTTTAAAGAGAGTAATAATCATAATTTATACTCTCATGGTTGTAACAGCAATGTATTATCTTTCTTCTAATTATCTTTTTAGAGAACTATCAAATGAAAAGATGCTAGAGTATAAAAAGGTAATTACGCAAGTTTACAATGGTTCTGAGGTAGATAAAAAAATATATGATCCGGTAATCATTGGTAATAAAAAGATTATGTTTGCTTCTTACCCAATGCACACAGGATATGTACTTGGTATCGAGAAAAAAGGCAAACTTAAGGTCTCATATCATTTTCAAACTGGATGCAATATTGTATTAAATCTGTTAGTTGCAGTAGCCACTACTTGGTTTATACTTTTTGAAACACACAAACTAATTTTATATATTCTAAAGAAGAATCTTTTAATATTTAAAATTAGGTAGACTAAAAGTATAAAGGTATTAGTGTACTAAAAAAGAGCAGGAAAACTTAATTTAGAGTTTTTCCTGCTCCTTTTGTACCATCAGACAGAGTTAGTTTTGTAAAAACATCATAATATTCAAAAATAGTTAAAAATTTCACAAAATTTTCACAAATGATTTACTTACACTCATTTAAGTGGTATAATTATGTTAAGTAAAAAAAATTGGTTGATCCACTAATGTGGAGAAAGGAGTATTATGATATTTTTATTAAAAAGCTTTTTATGCTACTTAATGGCTACTTTTCAAATTTTAGGTATAGTATTAACTGGTTTGCTTAGTATTCCACTTGTATGGCTTTTTATATTAGGCACTATAATACTATATTTAATAGGAAAAATAGTAACTGCCATTAAGAAAATTAATAAAAATTAAAATTAGAAGCAGAGTTAAAAAATTTTACTCTGCTTCTAATTTTAATTTTTCTCTTTATGTCATAGATCAAAAAATACTACTAACCAATTATAACAAGTTTTATTTTCTTCTTTTCTGGAATAATTCTTCTAATACTTACCAATACTTTCTGACCATACTCTACTCCATTTACATGTTCTGCAAGTCCAACAAGATTTGGCTTTATCTCAACAAATACTCCTGTTTTAATTCTTCCACGTATTATTCCATTTACAATGTCACCTTCATGTAGATTTTTTATATTATCTTCAAAGCTACCAAGCAATTCCTTATAAGAAAGTTCTATTCTTCCGGTATCTCTGTCATACTTTTTAACAACAACTTCAATCCTTTGACCAATTCTAAACATATCACCAGCATTTTGAAGTATAACATCTGTCATATCTTGTAGTTTTAATATTCCAGTAACTCCACCACCTACATCTACAAAAGCTGCATAATCAGATAAAGACACTACAATTCCTTTTAGTTTCATTCCTACTTGAAGATGCATATACATCCATCTTCTAACCTTTAGTTCAAGCTTTTTCTTTGAGACGATTACTTCTATAGAACCATCTTTTTCATTTTTATAAATATCTTTTATACATACTTGCAATCTTTTTCCTTTTTTGTTTACAATATGTTTCTTATCAACTAAGCCATCTTCTCCTACTATACTAGAAGCTTCTTCTCTTGGAACAATTGCTTTAATATTATTACCAATAACACCAATCATATTAAAGCTGTCATCTACTTCTTTTACATACATATCAACAACTTGTTCATCTTTTTTTATTTGTTCTAATCTCTTTAATGATAAAACTAAACTTTGCCTTCTTTTTTTATCTCCATTTTTTTGTAGCTTAGGTTCGACTTCCTTTTTTTCAGCTTCTATTTTTTTCTCTTCAATACTTTCATTTTTTAAATTTTCCATTATTATCTCTCCAAAATATAACAGGCATTTATAGGAAAGTAATAATTCTTTCCTATAAATAATCCATTAAGATTTTATTTTTTTCTTTCCTTCTTTAAAGTTTAATAATATTACTCGATAAATCTTTGCACCTACTATCTCATTTCTTGAAAATTCTCTTGCCTTATCGCGTAAATTTAGTTGAGTTTCCACACTTCTTCCAGTATTTCCACCTAGCATTAATGAATATGTACTAGAATTAATTATGTTTATTCCTCCATTTTGTCCAACACCAATAGCTGCCACAATATGGCCTTCTTGTGAAAATGGTGGTCCATTAACATTTACAAGTGCACAAGTATAATTGCCACTATTTAGGCCATCATACAATATATCAAATGCACTATTTCCACCAACATCATATGCCTGATATGATAAATCATTTCCAAGACAATTTGCCAGTCCTTCAATCATCTTTCTAGAATCCGTACCAACAGAAACCGCGCCAACCGCTTCGGCAAATCTAGCTACTTCTAGTGGTGACATTATTCCATCGTTATTTGTATCATAACCAGGTATTACAACATGCCAACCAGAAAGAAGTATTGCAAGTGCCGTAGGTCCACATCCATTTTTAAGCATATTACCACTACCATAAGGAATAGTATCACTATAATCGTTTTGCGAATATAGTGGAAATCCCTTCCATGACTTTCCTTGGTACATCCAACTCCTATAGTATTTGCTATCATCGTCAGTTGTACTATAATCTTCATAATATTCATCACTAGTCCAAGATTTATCTCCTCTACCATAACTAGTAGTTTTTTCACTAGCAAACTTATAGCCTGATGGAAGAGTTGTTATTGTACTTGGTAAAATTGAACCATAGGCTGGATCTGTGTTATAAAAATTCAATGGATCAACTCTCTCATCAAATTTATAAGTTCCACAACCATCAATATCATGATATATTGTAAAATCTAAGTGAGTTCCTGTACTGTTACCAGTAGAACCCATAACTCCTATTTTTTGCCCTTTAGTTACAGTGTCTCCAACTTTAACATTAACAGATGATAAGTGAGAATATCTTGTATAATATCCATCACCATGATCAATAACTATACTATTACCATATCCTCCACCATCATTTGCATTTCCAACTTTGTATTTTCCTTCAGCAAAGACAACAGTTCCTGCTTTTGCAGCAATTATATTGTTGGCTCCAGAACCTTTTCCTATATCGATTGCACCATGACCACCACCATATGCAGTAGTAGGAGGAAATATACAATTTATTACTCTAGATCCTTCATTGTCTGTTAAATCAACTGGCCATCCAAATCCATTACCATCATCATAAGACGGACTTTGTATATCTTCAACATCAAAATCATCAACATCAAATCCTAATGATGCAAAATATGCAAATGGCAAAGTATTTATTTGATATTTTTCATATATTTTATCTTTAAACTTTCTAATAATTCTTTTTATTTCACTGTAATAATTATTTCTTAATCTAGCTGTAGAATATCCCATATAACTAGATACATTTTCATCTTCTCTTAAATACTTAGAATATATATTTGGATTAGCATTTATAAAATCAATCAAATTTAATTCTTGCTTTTTCTCCAAGCTTAAATACGTGTTATAATCATTCTTGCTTTTCTTTAATCCCTCTTCAAATGCGGTGGAAGCAACATCATTAGTAGTACCAGGATTTACACTAAATTGACCTGTAGCTAGCCATTGTATACATTCGCTCTTTTCTTGTACATATCTACTCGCTTCACGAGGATGTTTTGCACTTAAGCCATTATATACAACTTCAATCAGTTCTGAATCAGTCATTCCTTTTTGATATCCACCTAAACTAAATACCTCTCCAACAGATTTTACATACGCTCCTACTCTTATAGAAGCAGTAAACATCATAGCTTTTATAGCATCCTTCTTATCATCTAAATTTTCACCAGTAAGAGTTTTAAATAAACTTGCAACTTGAGGATATATATACTCAGCAGCATATTTATCCTGCATTATTTCAAACGTTTCAGGATCTTTATTATACGGTACAGTCCAAGCCGATCTGAAATTTCCTATAACAGAAGATATAGTATTCTTATCATATTTTATATAGTCCTTCCATGCACTAAAGGTGTTGGGATCATTTTTATATGCATATTTTATATAATCTGTAAGACATCCTGCAGTTGCATGATACTGATATTTTCCAAATGCTAATCTTCCATCTCCACCTATTATAGCAGGATTATTAGATGCTTCATGAAGTGCTGTAAGTTTTCCTACATTTTTCATAAAATCAGCTGACGTATCCGTAGTAGAAATTTGTGTATTTTTATTACCAGAAGATGTAGTATTTTGCTTAACAGATACTTTTTCCTTAGTTGACTCTACATCTACTCCAGCAGCGTCACAATACGCCTTTAATTTAGATTGAATATTAGTCAACCACGAAGCTTCACTACAAAATGCTACTAAATTTGCAATATTATATTTTTGATTATTTATATATTTATATTTTACATAATGTGCAAAATCGAAGACACAATATTTAGGATCTGTATATTTTATCCAATTATGTCCACTATAAGGATAATGCCCAGCAAAACCTTCAGTCAAACTCTCACTGTCTTTAAATGCTCCATACATACTATTTGCCTGTTCCATACTTAGCCAGTCCCAAGTATCATACTCTCCTACCAACCTATCAGATGCATCTTCGCCTACATTTGATTCTATTTCACTAACCGCCATTACTAAAAGTGCATTAACATTATACTTTTCCTGAGCTTCTAAAAGTGCATCAGCAATATATTTTAAATGATTTAATTTATTTTCATTGCTTATACCATTTGTGCTCTTAGGTGTATTCTTTATTGTTTCAAGTGTTGGAGCATCATAATTATCAAGGTTCATCTTATTACCATTACTAGAATTTGCTTTAACGAATATATCTATAAGTTCTTTTCTATCAGTTATCTTTGGTAAATTTCCTTCTTCATATCTTACGTCATACTCACCCTCAACAGTACTATTAGAGTCATCATTATTTCTTGATGATTTTCTAGAAGTATTAAATCTAATCAAATCCTTTATAGTATAATAGCTATGATAACTATTATCACCATCATAAGAGAGAGTATCATACCATGTTCTTGAAACATAATACTTTGTTCCTGACTCTTTATAGTAAAAGCCATTTCTTCTCATTTTGTATACAGTAGTTTTTATTCCATCTTTAACACTAGTACTAGCAGATACTACAGAAGAATCATACTCTGATTTTATTCTTTCAATATCATAACCTGGTAAATTTTCTGTTGCCATTTCTTTTTTCTTATCTTCATTTTTCCATCTTTCAAATTCGACTCCAGATTTACTTCCAGACATTTCATTTTTACGATTATTTGCATCCGAATCACTATATTTATTGTAATTCCACTTATAATAAAATTTAAGGTCAAATGTTTCTGCCTTAGATATATAGTATTTTGTGTCTATTTTTTTCTCTCTGGACACTTCTGTTTCAAGCATAGGGTCTTCCACACCAGAATCATTCATTCTAGTATTTACTTGTGCAACTTTACCATCTTCAACCTCATAAGAACCTTTTGAGATTTTTACCACTTTTTCACTTATTTTATCATTATCTCCGTATACAAACCTATCTAAGTCATCTTCTTTTTCAGAAATGGTTACTTCATACTCTGTATGATATGCATATCTGTCATATACTTCATATTCTGTATTTAAAGTAAATGTTTCTACATCGTATCTATTTACTATTATTTCATGATATGCTTTTTGTATTACAGTGTATGGGAAGTACACATCACGAGTCGTCGTACCAGATATTGCATCTGAAGACCTATCCTTTTGAAGAGATTTATCATCATTTTCAACATCTTTTTTATTTAATGCGGTTGAAGCAACAGAAAGTGGAATATACCAAGTTTGTAAAAATGGTTCAACTAATTTTACAAATGTTTCAAGTTTAGTATTATTACCATCAGATGGATATCTTAGTCCAAGAGATTTATTTGCCTTCATTGGAGACTCTACTCCATCCCTCTCATGTCCATATTGCATCCAACTAATCTTGTTAAAATTATACTTTTCAGTCAATAGTATATGTTTATATAAAGGTAATTCTTCATTTACATCTACAAGCCTTTTTGTCTTTTTTTTGCCTGTACCATCAGTAAGCCCATCTTCACCGAAAATTTGATAAGCTATCTTTTTTAGTTTATCACCGCACCACATGGCATAAGCAGCCCCCTCTTCTTCAGATATTGGAGCAGAATCAGCATGTGTACATGGTGACGTTAAATATCCCGTATCTACTATATAGCCTTTACCATTTAATATAGTAGTTTTATATGTTCCATTATTAAAAGAAGTATTGTGAAGGAACGGAGAACCACCACCTGGTAATGTATAAATAGGTGCCCATACAGAATATAATGAATATGGATTATTTACATTATCAGGATCAAAATCATCAAAATACTCTTGATAAACATTAGCATAATTTATCATATATTGGTACTTTGTTCCGCCTTCTTTATATCTACTTATAGAATTAATATATCCATTCACAGCTGCAGAAACACTGGCAAACCCAGTAGCATTAGAATATGCACCAGCACCTGCATCAGAAGCTGCAATTCCCCAATAATTTTTCTTTCCTCTTGCTATCTCTGAAGTTGCATATCCAGACTCCTGTACAGCTTGTACAACACAAAGTACAGGATTTATGTCAGCATCAACACATTGATCGTATATTGCTTCGGCATTAGGTACAAAAACTTCTGCCCATCCTGTTTTTTCATCTGCTCCACCTGGTGAATAATTCTGAATCGAACTAACAAAATCTTCTTTTGATATATAGCAATCACCATCCAAATAAATAGGTAAATTAAGACTTTTATAATCAAAATCTTCATCACTTACAGAGTTATTTGGTTTACTACTTGTTGTATTATCTTTTTTAGTAGAGCCACTGCTTGAACCACTATTTGAAGAAGACGTTTGGACAGTCAACGATCCGCCTTCAACAAAAGTATTAGACAAACTAGAAATTTTTGAAAGAGCAGATTCTCTTATTCTAGCTACAGCCACAAAACCTGGTTGATAATTTTCTATTGATTCTTGCTTTAATTCAGAATTTTTTATATGAATTATTTCGTTGTCACCAACATAAATTGCTACGTGATTCATTGACTCTGTAGAAAACAATATATCACCTGGTTGAAGTTTTTTCTTTTCATCATCAGATAAATTCTTCGTAGATGAAATTTTACCAACAGCAAAGCTTAAATAAGTAGATCTCACATTTGTAAATTTTTTTCCACTATTAAACACAAAATTAGAATACGTTTTGCTATCTCCAATCCCCAGCGCATTATGATATGCAAAACTTACTAAACTTAGCTGATCCATAGCAAATTTATTTTCAAATTTTTTCCCATTTTTACTTATACCACTTGCATACTTTTTTCCTTGATACATAGTATACCTATACTTAGCATTACTAGTTATTACTGTATAGTTAGCATATTGTTCATAGAAACTTTTTAAATAATCAGATACAGCTTTTCCAGCATCTTTTACAGTAATATTAGTCACCGCTTGTACACTTTGTAAAGAGTTAAAGCAGATATAAAGCAATACAACAAATAATACAACAATCTTCATTTTTTTTAGATTCATATATTTTGCTCCTTTCACACACGCTAATCTAAATTTATAACAATCTCTTTACCATCATACTTTAACGTTCCACTATCGTAGTTTTCAATTTCATAGTCACCAGATCCTACAGATAGTTCTTTTTTTTCGCCATTTTTTACATTATACAAATACATTCCAACATTCTTCACAGAATATACAAAATAATAGTCTGATATTATCAAATATGAAGACACATCATTGCTTATAAACCTATCAGGATAAGCATTATCTTTAACTATAACATTCATTCCATTTATCTGTTCTGTACCCGTTAGGTAATCATAAGCTGTAATAAATGATAATTCAAAAAATCCATTTGAATTATCAGTATTTGGTTCAAACATGTATTTTTGAATTCTTTCCTGTTCAGCTAAATACAGTGAATTTTCATTTACAATATGAACATATGGTATATTAGAAGCTGTACCATCGTTTACAATATCTAAAAGCCTTTTTCCATCTTTTAAATACCCTTCATAATTATTATATATATATATTCCATCATCTTTATCAATTCCATACGTAAGTTCAACTCCCATAAGTGAGTCTAAACATTCACAACCATTCACTAAATATTCATACTTATCTACTATTGGACCATCATATGGAGCCTCCCTAAACAAGCCAACCAGAGTTTTAAAATTGTCACCTTGATATTCTATTAAATCTGAAATTTTCGTATTATCTTTGTAATTTATGTATGGATAAACTGAAATTTCGCTATCCGTAAAGAAAACATACATACTCTCAAATGCATATCCTATAAGTCCGTCATCTTTTTCACCAAAATCAGGATCACCGCATTTTTTAATAACATCATCTAAGCTTGTCCCAACAGAAATATCATTTACCACCTTCGAGTTATACTTATTTGTAAATACAATATTAAAAACAGTTTTAGAAATGATTCTTATTTTAATTCCACTATCAAAATATATATCATATCCATCAACAGATGAAGTTTTATCTCCAAACTTTATACTGCTACTATCAAAAGTAGTTTTTACTAACGTAGAAAGAATGCTAGAATTTACCTTAACCTCTCTTCTTTTAATTTCGACTATTTCTTTTAAAGCATTATCTGATTCTATTTTTCCAAAATAGTCAATATCACCATTTAATACAAAACTAGCAATTTCTGATTTTTCTGCATCACACTTTACCTCTATAGTTATATTATTTTTTTCATCAATTAATCTAAAATTTTTATAATTTAGTTGACTAGCTATACCATACACAGCTTCTTTGTAATATTGTTCATTTGAATTTCCATTTTCATCCACAGGTAAGTATTTAAATTTCAAATATAAATCTCTATCAAAGCCACTTGCCTTAGATTTAGAATTTTTGATATACGGTGCCTCTAAATAATCCATAACCTCACTAATAGATGAAAATGTACCATCATTTTTACTATTTTTATCTTGAAATCCAAGAGCAATTAAAAGCCATATAAGGATTATTATACTTATAACTAACAAAATGCTTAAAATCTTAACTCTATTTTTTATAATAAATTCCACTTTATACCTCCGAATTTACCAGCCTGGGAATCTCCTGCAAAAGCTAAAACAATTGTCTCTAACTCCACCACCTACTGCATCAATTACAACATTTCCAGCTTGACTGGTAGCAGTCGGTTCAATACCAATCCCAACAAAATTTGTACATTCAGCTATCAAAGCTCTGCCGTCTGTACACCATCCAAGAAAAATGACAACATGCTCACCAGATCCGTGATTGAAACATTACATCACCAGGTATCATTTCTTCCTTTGAAATTACCTGCATGCTGTTTACCATTTCTGATGTACACTCACCGACACTTGCAGTTCCCCCGCCTTTATGATATGACCATAAAGTATAAGATGAGCAATCCAAATATACAGGTACATCAGCAAACATCTGTCTCCTTTTTTGTGAATAATAACATTTTCCAATTAAAGATAATGCATTCATTATCATATTTTTTCTTCCATCTGGTAAATTAATACTTTCATAATATTCTCTAAAAGTATTTATTTGCGTATCTGTAAGCTGTAATGAATTTGGATTTTTAACATTATTTGGATCTCTAGTATTAAAAGCGTTAAATTGCCCATTAATAATCAGATCAGAATTTGAATAAGAACCACCAGATTCAGAAATTGTATTACTACCATTTATAGTACCATATTTCAAAATTTCATCATCATGAGTTCCAGGATCATATTCACCAACCTTATACATCATAAAATTTAGCTCTGTTGAGGTAGTAGTTTTTGACGTTATATAATCGGAGTAAATCTTTTCAATATCATCAAGCGTCATCAATAATAGACTTCCCTTTTTGTTATATTCTTCTTTTGCTTCATCACTTATACTGCCACTTTTTTTCTTTTTAGAATTAGCACTATTATCTGTAGAAGATGAAGTACTATCCGTGGTAGTGGTAGTGTTTTGAGCAGTTGTTGCATTAATTACATTACTAGTTCCAACTAAATTTAAAACTTTATTAAAATTTCCAACACTAAGTAATTTATATGTATTCATTAATTTATTATCATCTTGTACACTATTCTTACTGTTATTCACAGTTTGATCAGTTAAATCAAGAGCCCCATCAGAAGTCAATTCACCGATGGATAAAAATATTGCTCCTGCCCCTGCAATTCCAAGCGCTCCTATCAAAAGTATTGGATGTCTAATAAAAAATAATACAGCTTTTACAGCAACCTTAACAGCTCTTTTAGCGCCTTTTGCAAAAGCCTTTGTTGTTTGCAATAGTAAGTTTGCAGGATTTTTTGCTCTTGCATCATCACCACTATTTTGTTGTTGCTGATATGCTTGATTCTGGATATCTTGCTGCTCATCACCATAAACTTCATCGTAATTATCATCATTATAATATTCGTCATTATAACCCAATTTAATCCCACCTCACTAATTACTTTATTAATAATTACACAAAATCTAAAATTAAAAATCTATCTTAATAGTTTTTGATTTAGAATTTATTGTTATATTAGAAAAGACCATACTTTTTATCAATCCTTGATTGTCTAAATTAACGTTATAAGTTAATTCTCTATTCACATAGTTTCCATTTTTCAACGTAACATTTGCACTATCAGATGTTACTATTCCCGTTTGCTTTATATCTCTATTATTGCTTAATTGTAAATATACAGTATTCAAATCCCTAAAGTCTATGTTAATAGTATCACTTGACACATTTTTTACAGAAAGTGCAAACTTTACGTAATTTTCTTTTCTTTCCATCAAAGTAACTTTTATTTCTAGTCCTTCGACAGCCGTATCAATTTTTAATTTATCTTTAGTTGGAATAGTATAAGTTTCAAATGATAAAGTATAATTATATGGTGAAGATTCTATTATATTTATAGTTTTAGTTTGAGTAGAGTTCGAAGTATCAGTTAAAGTATATTTTACAATATAAGTAACATTTTCACTTCCTTCATAATAGTTATAACTTAAAAACTTAATATTAGTCCCAATTAAACTATTTCTTACAAGATAATCTTTAAAATTTTCCTCTGTTAATAAATTGTCATCTAAGAAAGTTTGATCCATTTTTTCATAAAGAGCGGACACATTACTCTCATATAATAAAGATCTAACATCCGAGTATATAGCTTCATACCCCTTTTTTTTATATTCAATTGTATCATCATACTCAAAACTTAAGTTCTTATTTTTAGTAGTCTTATCTGGTTTCCATATATTTACAAGAATAATAATCACAATTAGTGCAATAACAAAAGTACATAAAATAGACATCCTAGTCACAATTTTATCTTTTTCCATTAAATCTTCCTCCATTTATATTAAATTTACCTAATTTAAATAAAATATACTGTACGTTTTCTTCGATGTGTTCAAAATTATACCTATATATGCAAAATCGTCTCCAGTTGCTGTATTCAATTTACATATATACTTATTACTATTAGAAGGATCGACATAATAACTTTCGATCAAATTATTAGTTTTTATACTAGATTCAGTTCCATCTAAAGTAGAACTAAATTTAAATTTGTCAAAAAAGCTATTAGCTACTTTCAAATATTTACTTTTTCCAAGATATTTTTTGTATTCCGAATCCAAATCCTTATAATAATCAACGTATGAAACATCATTCTTAGTAGTTTCATCATATCTTGAAGAATAAATATACTTTGAAACTATTGTTTCTAAAATCCAATACGTCTTTCTATCAGTCTGAATTTCATATTTCAATATATAATCTGCCGGTTGTATCTTTGAATAATCCGTACTTTTAGCTACACTAAAAGTTATGTAAGTAATCAAAATTAATATAAGTAATACAACTATAAAAAACACCAACTTTTGTTTATCATCAAAATTGCTCAAATCAACTAATTTCATATATTCACTTCTCCTTATCATCTCTAAAATATCCTAATCTACATTTATTATAACATCTCAATAAAATTATACCATATTACTCAGATATTACAACAAACTTTAAAAAAAATTCACACAAAATGATGAATTTTCAGGTAAATAGCAATAAAAAATATAACATTAACCAACAAGCGTTAACTAGCTTGTTGGTTAACTATTAATATACAAGAACTAGTAAATTGAATTAAGATCATTTTTTTTATCCATATCCTTTATTTTTTCGGTAATATTCCTTTTCACCTTTTGTGAATTATCAAGATACTTCTTTACACTTCTATAGCCTACATCAGGACGTTCTGCCGATGATCGCTCGTACCTAGTTTCATTTTTTAGGATAGATGGATTATTATTAATAATATTGTTGTTAGCAGCATCATAATGTTTTGCTTCAGTTATATTTTGAATAGTTTCATTTTTAATTTTTTCCATTTTAGTTCCTCTAGTATTACCTGTTGCAAGGTTTTTGCCTGCACTTAATCCATTTGAAACAGCTGTTGTAACTTTCTCTCCAACTATATCACCAATACCTGCACCTGTAATACCTGCTTTAATTGTAGAAGTTAAAGATGCATCACCTTGTGCAAGATCTATTACAGTTTTAAGTGTAGCACCAGAAAGGGCACCAAATCCACCCGTAAGTGTTTCTGTAACTCCAGATGCAGTTTGTGTAATAGCTTTCTTTCTTTTCTTCTTTGCTTCTGATAAAGCGTCTTCATATTTATCCATAATTGCATTTTTCTTCTCTTCATAATCAAGTAATGAAACTTTAGAAGATTTACCTGAACTATCTTTTCCACCCTCGACTCTAGCATTAGGTGCATCTATATTTCCAACACCACCAGAAATAGGTCCACTAACACCACCAGAAATACCTTGAATTGTTGATATATTTCCTGTTAATTGAGCGTTTGCAATTGTAGATATATTATGTTCTGCTAAATTAGATCCAATACCTGTAGTAACACCAGATGTAGATCCAGAAGCAACACCATTTTGAACTCCGCTACCTGGCAGATCATTAACACCACTAGCAACTTGTTTATTTGCATTAGTATCATATGTTCTTGAATATGTCTGACGATCTCTCTCTTTTTGTGAATAATATGGACCAGAACCAGGTTGGGATCCACCAGGAATCAATGTTGGTTGTGTTTCAATAGGATTAGACAACTGATCATCAGGTACATCTTTCTTATCACTTTTAGCAGCTAGCAATGCTTCATTTTCTTTTCTACTATTTACAAGTAAATCTCTTGAAGTCCTTTTTCTTATTCTAGCAATATCCATGTTACTACTTCTAATATCCTTGATACCTCCAACAAACTTTTTCAAGTTATCAGCAGGTCTTTTTGCTAAATTAATAGTAGCAATACCAGCTGCTACCCCAGAGCTAAATGATTTCACACCATTTTTCATAGCTGGATCACCAAACTGAGATTCAACACCAAATATTTTCTTTACAAGCAACTCAATTTTTGAGATACTTGAAAGTGCTATTATAGCTATTATTGATACAGCTGATACCGAATTACCGGAATACTGCTGCTCTCCTCCATCATTTGCCATATATAATACTACAGACATTATAATGGCAAGCAAAAAAGCTTGTACAGTTTGAGTAAATACTAACGAACAAAACTCTTTTAACCAAACTGAAAAAACATCTTTTTTCATAAATTAAACACCTACTTTCTAATGTGATCCAAACATGAAATCATATAACACAACAACAGGAGCAAACATCGCCAATATAGTAACATAGAAAAATCTCCTTATGTATGCTAAAAAAAACATTAATGATTGGAACAAAAATACACAATATATTATAGCACCTGAAACTGTAAAATTATTTTGTCTCCAACCAACGATTTCACCATTAGAGTTAACATCATATCCCCAAACTGCATCTTTAAAATACGTGGCTAATGTTGTAATTATTGAAAATGTAGAATCTTCACTAGAGACTTCATTATATTCAGGGTCTTTTTCGCTCACACCATAATGAGTATACTGGTTATATATTTTTTGATAATACTCAGTCCTAGTATTAGACCTCCACTTAGATACAAGTTTTTTTATTGATTCTAAATCTGTGGTATATACATATTTTTTATCACCAATTATCAATCTAATTTCTTCAGTTTGACTATCATCTGTAGCATCCCACTTTTTTGCACTTTCATTCTTATGCTCACAATTTGCTAAAAGAATGGCACCAACAGCATTATCCCAGTCTGTTGCAAATATATTTCCATCTTTGTCTATTCCACCTATAAGATCATAAAAAACTTCATATGAAACTTTTCCTGCACCACTTGTAGCACTAGGTGAATCTACATCAAAATAATATGAAACAAAATTAAAATCAGTCTTTCTTATAGCATCAGCAACCGGCTTGTAACTTGCATAACCTGATTCATAAATAATCCTAGGATAGTTAATACCAGACGAATCAATAACACCATAACTGTTTGAAAAAACAATTTTTGATTTTATCACATCAATATATTCTTGGGCAATTTTTTCATCAGTCTTATCAGCAAATATCTTTAAATAAGGCTTTAACTCACTTTCTATATAATTTTTAGCCGCTACTTTTCCCTCTTCACCACTATCTTTGCCACCACGTATAAGCCATATATCAAAAGCCAACGTACCCACTGCATGCTTTTTTCTGCTTTCTTCATTTTTCAAAAAACTTTCAAGCCAATTCATCTCCGAATCTGTTTCAGCATTTGAAAAAGCAGGAGAATATCTGGTATCTTGAAATTTTCTAATCAAGTCAGCAGCTAGTTCCGGGTACTTACTGACATAATCAGATGCTTCAGAGACTGTTTTAAAAGGAAGAACCGACGCCTTTAAACTTTTAATCGTTGAACTATAGCTCGTACTATAAGGTTGTAAATACGTAAAAAAGAAAACATCCTTATCATTAAAATCACCGGAATCTTCAAGTTTATTAGCTGTAAGGTATAAACTAACTAGCGTTTCTTTATTTAAAGAATTGCTTAAATCCAAATTGTTACTCAAACTTAGCTCAGAAACAGTATCTGTCAAAATAGTACTTGCAGTTTCAACCAATCTTTCATTAACGTAGAATACAATTGCTATAATATAATGCACACAGAAAAGTAACGCTATAGATGAACAAAACTTAACTATGCTTTGCTTATATTTAGCCTTTTCCGAAGCTATAGTTGAAATTGCTAATCTTATGGACATAATAGCAACTGCCACGCCTAAGAATCCAATTGCAAGTGTCATCATTGATCCATATACCTTTATGATTACATTTGCAAGTGCAGTTCTCGTAGAATTTTTAGGTTCTAAAAACAAAGAGCCCGGTTCTGGATTTAAAAAGTTTATATCCAAAAATGAAATAGCATTAAATATTACTCTGTCAGCCCATGGAAACTCATTAGTTCCAGTAACTTGGCTAAATATCCATCCAACTGCATCTTCAATCCAACATGCTACATAATACATTCCTGTAACTATCCATTCTAATAGTGGGCTATTTTTTGCTTTTTCATCAAGTTCATCATCAAGAACAACATTATTATTGCCTGAATACAATTCATTTATTGCAGCTTGCAAACTATTCGTAAATGCTGAAAATATTACTATACATATAAAAAATATACAACAAAGTATTTTTAAGTTATTTTTGTTCATTTTATCACCTAACACCCACTTTAACTATGATATTGACCTTACTAAAAAATCATATATAACTACTACTGGAGCAAACATTGCAAGTATAGTTACATAGAAAAACCTTCTGATATATGCTAAAAAGAACATAATCGACTGAAATATAAAAACAGCATATATTATAGCACCCGATATTGTAAAATTAGAAGGTGCCCAACCGGTAACAACTACATTATCACCATCGGTTTCAGTTTCGTAGCCCCAAACTGCATTTTTAAAATAACTGCCAAGAGACGAAATTATTGCAATAGGTTCATCTGATATATCAGGATTTACGTACTTTGGATCATCTTTCGTTCTAGAGTATGCATTATATAAATTAATTATTTTATTAAAATAAGGAACTTTATATCTTCTCCATGATGAAACAATCATACTAAAATTCAAAGTACACTTTTCTTTATCAGTAAATGGAGTTACATGCGCTATATTTTCTCCACCTTTTCCGTTTTCACCAATATAATAACATGCTCCCCATGATCCTATGCCTCCTTCTCGATTTATCCTATTATGTGACTCACATGTAGCACCACCAGAATTTGCTGCAAAGGTTCTTTTGTCGTACGTAAAAGTATCAAATATAAATACAAGGTTATTTTTATTTAAATTAGGTTCTGTAAGCATTTGTTTTGATAAAGTACTATTAGTATACTTATTAAATACTTTTAAAGCTTTGGTTCCATATCCATTAACATATTTATCTCTATATGAAGTGATCGTTGCATCTGAATTTACCTCCTTATATCCAGTTCCTACTTCTCTTCCACTAACAACCCATATGTCAAATGCTAGTCTAACAATTGCATCTCCAACACTTTGCTTCGTATCGTTGTCGCCTTCCGCTTCTTCTGAACTCCCCTTTGCAATACTATATCTAGTACCAGATAAGCTTTTTAACAACCTACCAGCAATATCATAATTTGAAACTATATATTCGCGCATATTTTCATATGACTTAAATGCTTCTATTGTTTGCAAGTGAGTTGCAATATTATTACGCAAATTAACATACTCTTGTGGACATTGATCAACTACATACATATTTTCCTTTAACTGATCTACAGAAACAGTGCCAGACTTTTCATTTGCATCAATAAAGTTTTGTGCCGTTTGCTCATAATTCATTTTAGCTGACAAATCAAGATTATTCGATAATGATTGCTCTTGAATAGTGTCAATCAATATTGAACTAGCTGTTTCAACCAGCTTCTCATTTATATAAAAGACTATAGTAATTATATAATGTACACAAAAAAGCATCACTATAGCAATAGAAAACCTAGTTATTGCCTGTTTATATTTAGCTTTTTCTGAAGCTATAATACTAATAGATAGACGAATTGCCATCAATGAGACTACTACTCCAAGAAAGCCTATACATATTGTCATTACACTGCCATATACCTTCTTTATTACAGTAGCAAGAGCTGTATTTGATCCGCTTGCTTCTTTAAATAAAGAACCATCAGCAGGATTTATGAAATTTACATCCAAAAAAGCAACACTATTAAATATTACTCTATCTGCCCATGGGAACTCATTTTCACCAGTAAGAATTGCAAATGCATCAGCAACTGTAGATTCAATCCATGAAGCCAACCAATACACCATTTGAGCAAATATTTCTACTAATCCTGCATTTACAGCCTTCTCATCAAGAGACGTATCTGATACAACAACCGTATCACCATAAGTATGATTTATTGCTGCAAATACAGTATTTGAAGCAAATGAAGCTATTATAATTGTTATAAATAAAATTCCTACAAAAGTTTTAATTTTGAGATTTTTCATCTAACCACCTTTATTTCTTCTCATTTCTATTAGTTTTTGTAAATTAGTTTCCACGAATTCAAACTCTCTTTGCGTAGGCTTTATAGCTATAACTGCTGATGAATATCCGATTTTTATTAGACCTTCACCACGTGAACATGTTATTAGGAAGTCAGCCTCACCTTCACTTAATTTAAATACTTCTTTTAAGTATTCTATTTCTGATTTATCTTGTGCTAAGAAAAGTTTAGTATCTGCAGATGTTAAAACTGCTTGACAGCTTTTATTTTCATAGAAATCTTGGAATTTCTGTGATACAACTGTAAGAGATACATTTCTTTTTCTAGCACGTCTTGCCATTGTGTTTAAAAAATCGACGGCTTCAGGATATGCAAGTAACATCCAAGCCTCATCAACAAGAACTCTTCTTGATCTTGCCTTAGTTTTGTCCTCACTGTTTTTCTTAACATATTTTTCCCATATCCAAGTTAGAAGAATCTGCTGTGCAAGTGGTCTTGCAAATCTTTCCTCTAGCTGTGATATATTGATATTTATAAATGCAGAACCATCTAGCAAATCATATGTAGACTGTCCATCAAAGTAAGCCATCTGACCATTATACTTTTTACAAAACTGTCTCATAACTTTTGTTAAATAATCATAGTGATATCTATATGTATCATTTGTATTAGATTCCGCCTTTTCAAGCAATAAATCATACCATTCACTAATTGTTGGCATAAGTTTCTTTACTCTTGATATTTCTGCACCAGTACTAGTTGTATAAAGTGACTCTGGATCACTTGTAATACCTTTTTTAGCATATGCTTCTGCAACAATTTCTGCAATAATTTGTTTAGTAAGCTCATTAACCTCTTCTGACTTTGTAGAGCCTCTTGCCATTGTAAGTAAGGCTTGAGTAACATCTTCTACTTTATTTTCAATATTTAATACATATTTTTCTCTTCCTGTAATTTCATCTTTTGTTATTTCTGTTTCAACATCGAATATATTTATAACTGTATCAGATTTTGGGCTTATATCAATATTAATGCCTCTTAATACTTCTGCCATTGTAACATACTCACCTTCAGCATCAAGTACTAAGTTTTCATGTCCCATAAGTATAGCAGAACGTGCCATTATAGTTTTGATTGTAACAGATTTTCCAGCACCAGATTTACCAAATATTATCATATTATAATTAGTAAGTGTACTACTAAAATTATCAAATATAAGTGGTAAACCAGTTTGCTTATTCATACCAATTGGAACACCCGTATCCATACCAGCATCTGCATTTACAAATGGGAACACAGTAGCCATAGAACCTCTATCAAAAGTATGCTTTCTTGTTATATAGTTGTTATTTAAAGGTAAATTTGACTTGAAACCTTCTTCTTGAAGTGCCCATGCAGTTTTTAATCCAAGCTGTGTTTTAGAAGCTTCCATTGATAAAATTTCTGACATTTTATCAAGTTCTGCTTTACTATATGCAAACAAAGTACAAACTATAGTAGCTTCAAATAGCTTGTTATATCCTGCAGCAATTTGATCTCTTAAAGCTTCTGCTTCTGCTTGTTTAGTCGATAGTATAGATTCCCTGTTTATATCTCCTCTATCATGTGCTACATATCTTTCAGATTGTAACTCAACTATTTGTTTATTCAAATCATTTTGTGACTTAGACTCTGAAATTGGTGTAACAAATACTGACGTATTGATATCACCAAATTCATATATTCCAGATAAAAAATATGGAAATGTAGCTTGTCTAGGAATAGTTGTTAAATAAAATGTTCTAGCAAAACGAGATATCTTAGAAAATATTTCCAAGTAATCATAATGTGTAGCATCAATACCAGATGGTGCAAGTAAGTCATGAAGTGTTGACTTATTTGTTTGCAATATATCAATAGAATCTTGTTCACTAGTTAAAAGCGCTTCTTCTTGTACTTGAACTGCGACACTCTTTTGCTCTTTTTTATTCTTTTTTTCTTTCTTCTCTTTCTTTTCTTTTTTACTCATATATCAAAACCTCCTAGTATCTATATTAACTCATCATCATCGTCATCGCTGCTAAGTCTATCGTCAAAAAGATTTGCATTTTGAGTATTAGAATTATAATTTTGATTGTATTGATTAGATGTATTATTATTATTAGTATTACCACTTATAACTTCATCATCTTCATAATCCATTCCAACTCTATCTCTTTGGTTATAATCTACTTGATCAGTACTCAAATTATTACTATTACTATTTTCATTTTGCGTTGAAGTTACATTTTGATTATCAAGTAAATCTGTTCTAGATAAATCCACTCTATTGTTATTTGAAGCAATCTCTTCCATAGTCATTAATTTAGGTGCCTGCATTTCTTGATTTTTTTCAACTTCTTCAACTCTTTTTGCAAGTTTATCAGTATCTGAGTTTAAAATTGCATCTTGCTCTCCAACAATTTGATCCATAAGTTGTTTCTTAGCAACTTTATACTCATCAATTATAGTTTTCTTAGCTGTATTTTTTATATCTTCTGGTAAATTTTCATTTTTTATCATTTCAACAGCTGTTTTACTAATTTGTTCTGTTACATCCAAAGCATCAGTAGTTGATGATGAATAAGTTCCATTTCTAATAGCATCTTTTAAAGCTTCAATAGCTTTAATTCTAGCTTCATTTTCAATCTGTTCATTAAGTAATTTATTTTTCTTGTAAAAAGAATCTTCAGATGTAGAATAAAGTCTATAAAATCCAGATTCTATTGCTTCTCTTACATTCATGATACCTTTATCATCACGATTATATGCAGTATATAATAGATCTGCTAATTCATTAGAATTTAAAACTTTACCTTCTACTGATGCAGAGGCAAGCGAATTTATTATTCCTTGACATCTAGTTAAAAGTTCCGTATAGCATAAACTTTCTTTTTCAGCATCTGAAAATTTATCTCCTGCTGCAATTTCAGATTTATTGTATGATACTAACACATAGAAATTTCTTTGTAATAAATTCTTATTAAGACTCATTCTTTCAACGTAATTTATAATATCTGATGCATATTCATAAACATTTAGTACTTTACTTCTTTCACTTTCAATTCCTCTTAATTCTTCTTCAGTAGTATCAAACCTTTCTAACATCTTAGTATATTCATGATCTATTTGTTCATATTCTTCTTTAATTCCAGAAATATTATTTTTATATTTTGTAATTGCAGATTTTAAATCAATGTTTTGAGCTTGTACATAAAATTGTATTGGATATTTTAATGTATTTAAGAAAGTTATAAATCCTTCCTCAACTGCCATTTGTTCAACATCTGACATAAGATCATAGTTTATACCCTTACACTTAATTGCCATGGTATATCTTGCACCATTTTTTTGTACAATCATGTTATCTACTATTTTATCAAATTCCATGAACTTAAATACATCATCTCTTTTTACATCATCATTTTTATTTTTTATTGTATTTGAAGCTTTAACACCATTACTAGATTTTTCTTTTGCTTCAACGCTTTTCTTTTGTTTATTTGTTACTATTAAAAATACTACGGTAAATACTGCGATTACTCCTAATAAAACTAATGGTAAAACAATAGCACTTCCCATATTTACTCTCCTCCTAAATTTAATAACTTATTTATAGTACTTTTTTTATCTTCTGTATTTTCTTGTCCTTCTTGTTTACTGCTTTTCATACCTCTATCGTAATTATATATATATATCTTTTTTCTTCCTTTAAAAGTAAAAAATCTCCATATTATTGCATATATATACTCTCCACTTGCCTTTCTAAAAGGTCCAACTATTGGAGAATCAGGTATTTTTACTGCTCCAATTACATATCCTACGCCACCAAATAATGCAGCGGTTATTACTTTTGCTAATATTCCCATTGAAATAATACTTGAAATTAATTCTGCAAACATAAATCCAATTATTCCAAACACCGCCGTAAACACAAATGAGCGTAAAGTAAAAATTATAAGAATTCTAGATTCACCCTTAACACTACGTGGTACATAATAACTTTTTCCCATATATCAATCACCTCAAAAAATCAGACTCTTTCTATTACATCAAAGTATTATTTATTAAATCAGATATATACGTCAATACAGTCGTAGAACAAAAAGCTAATATTATTCCAATAAAGAAAATAGGTGCCTTAGCCTTTAAATCTGCCTTTCCATTTGCTCCTGCGAAAATATATTTTACTCCAACATATATAACTGCTATTAGCACAGCAAATTGTAATATGTATGTAACTGTTTCAAAAATTCTACCAACAATTGAAGTATAAGACGTATCACTGTCCTTAATAAAAATAAATCTATTTCCTGGAAATAATAAATTAGATATCGAACTCCAACCAAAGAAAAATATACATACTACAAATAAAGTTACAAGTCCTTCCTTTACATCAGTTTTTGCTTCTACTGATCCAAATATATATTTTACTCCTAAAAATATAGTAACACATGTTATAACAGCAGTTCCAATAGTTCTAATCATTGATGTAAACTCATCTACAATGTAACTTGTATTTTCATTATAATCATTAGTATTAACATCGCTAAACCACTTTGTAGCAGCCCCCCAAAAATCATCACTCGATGCTGCATAAACATTTCCAATTATAAAAAATATAACGATAGCCGGAATAATCCTATATACATACTTTTTCATCACAACACCCCTAAATATCTTATATAATTATATCAAAATGAAAAAAAAATGTCCACATTTTTATAATAATAATGACTAATTTTACTAATTGTATCAAAAATGTTTTATTTTTGCAATACTTTTGAAATATTTTTGAAATAAATAATGCTAGCATCACTTTATTCGAAAGCGCACGCTAGCATTATTATATATTTATTTATTGCATAACCTCACCAGCTATAGAAGTTACAATAGATATTACAGACGATGCACCAAATACAATTACAAGTCCAATAACAAGATTTATACATTTCTTTTTAATATCAGCCTTAGCATCAGCTGAAGAAAACATGTATATTATACCATTCAACATTATTCCTGCAACCGAAGCAACCTGCAATATCAAAAGTATTATTTTAGTTATTTTTTTCACAGGAGTAGTTAGAGCAGTTACTGGTTTTTCTGGGTTTAAAATTAAGCTACTATCATAACTTGAATCAGCCGTATTACCAAGTGCACTATTAATCTCATTTAAAACAGCCAGTACACTATTTTCATACCATTCATCGTTATACTCATCTTTTTCGTCAGCAACTTTAACACTAGCAGCTAATCGTTTAAGGGTAGATGAGAAAGGCTTTTTATTATCTATCTGTTCCAAAGTCCATTCAGACAATGATTTTGCTAATTTATTATTATTTGTATATAGCTTAATTCCAGTTACTTGTGAAATAGCAGCATTAGTAATTTTATTACTATTTTGAATCTGGTCGGCCAAAGCAACCAACTTATCTCTTTGATCATCTCTTAACTTATAATCAGATAATTTTGACGCTCCATTTGATATATCGTTTAATATATTAGAGCCATAATTTCTAACTTTTGATGGAATATTATCACCGTTAATGCCATTTATTTCAGAAGCGTACTGATCAGCATAACCAAATGTAATACTTATAATTCCATTAAAATATTCCATCACCTTACTTTCATCCTCTGGGCAATTTTTTAACATAGAATCTACCCAATCTCCAAAATTTTGACCACTTGATTCATTATATGCCACTCCAATATCACAAATTTTTGTACCAAATTCTATTTTTACATTTAATTCTTTTAAAATTTTTTGCATATTATTCAAAGCAACACGATAATTTATTCTATCATTTTGAGCAGTTCTATCAGTATACACACTTGCAAAAGTGGTATTAAGAGTTATTATAAAAAGAAGTAAAAAAGCTAATATTATTCCATTTTTCTTATTCATACAAACGTTAACAATATAGTTAACTCCCCCCAATCAAAATCAAACTTCTAGCATACCATAAATTTAACATATTGCTTCTAATCTTTATAAATATTCATAAAAAATTTATAGCATACTTAATTAAAGAAAAAGCAACATTAATAAATAATTAATATTGCTAAAAATTCTACATCTAAATCTCAAAAGCTATGACTTAACAGTAGGTGCGACATCGCTCATTATCGCAACAATCAAGTTTATTACTCCAGTAGCGCCAAACACAAGTACTGCTCCTACCATAAGTCCAACCATTCTATTTTTTAAATTAGCTTTTGTATCTGCAGATGCAAACATATATTTAACACCAGCAAAGCAAAAAGCAGCAACTGCTAAAACTTGCAAAACAAGTAAGATAGTGCCCCAAATTTTTTTTACACTTTGCGCTGCTTTACTTCCAGAAATATCAGTGTCATTCAGTTCACTATTTATGCTATCAACGGTAAATTCCCCACTAGCATACGTAACATTAATTATACAGCTAATTAATATTAAAGCCATAAAAATAACACCTAAAACATTTGCTCTTTTCATAATATCAATATAACCTATAGTTTATAACCTATACGTTTTCCTTTCAAAACAATTTATACACTAACCATGTATGCAAATCAAATTAATTTTCAACCATTTTCTTATAAGCCTTAATTTCCTTCTTGCATTATCTTACCCACCAGTTTTTTTAGCTGGCTCATCAGTTTTTTTAGGTTGCTCAGGTTTATCAGTAATATCATTTGTAATATTAGTTATCAAGCCAATTATACCAGATGCGCCAAATACAAGTACTGCACCTACCATCAAACCAATGGTTTGCTTTTTTATGTCAGCTTTACCCTCAGCTGAAGCAAACATATATCTTATACCGGCTATAACTATTGCTGCTACTGATAAAATTTGTAATATCAAAAGTACTGTTCCCCATACCTTTAATATGCTAGTTTTAGCACTCGCAGATACTGGAAGTTGGCCGTTCTCGTCGCCCTTAAGAGCTTCGTTTATCTTATCAACATCCATTTGATTAAATGCAAACACATTATTTGATACAACAAGTAACACTAATACAACTGGTATTACAAAACATATAGTTTTTATTATTTTCTTATTCATAAAATCTCCTCCTAAGAATATAATACACTAAATTATATATTTTTTCAATAATATTTTTCAAATTTTGATAAAAAAAGAAAAAGTACACTAAAACTAGCATACTTTTTAATACTCAGTTTATTGACCCTGACTAGGTGTTGTTGTACTTGTTAAGTCATTAGAAATACTTGTAATCATATTTATAATACCAGAAGCACCAAATACTAAAACAGCACCAACAACTAAAGTAATAGTTTGTTTTTTAATATCAGCTTTAGCATCTGCAGAAGCAAACATATATCTAACACCAGCTATAACTATTGCAGCTACTGCAAGTATTTGTAATATTAAAAGAACAGTCTTCCAAATACCTTGTACAGCATTAGTAGCATTAGTACTAGCAGAACCGCCAGATACAGCAGTGTCTAAGCTTTTAATATCAAACATGTCACTTACTGCAAATACATTAGTAGAAACTACTAACAAAACCAATACTACAGGTATTATAGCAAGTAGTATTTTCTTACTTTTCTTCATAAGATTCCCTCCTTAAACTACCATAACTTCATTATATCAATTTTTTTTGATTTTTTCAATATCTTTTTATATATTTTCATATTTTTATTACATTTTCACCATTTATAATGTTTAGCAAATTTTAATTTTACATAATTTTCAAATAATAATTTAAAATGATATTTTAAAATTATAAATCAATAATATTTTTTACATATATTCAAAAAATATACATTTTTAATAATTATAAATATATAAAAAGTCTAAACCAACAAAATTTATATATTTAACTTAAAAATACCACTAGACTTTTCTTTTAAATTTTGTTAAAATTGTATTGGTGAGTTAATGTTAAAAAAATTTAATTTTGTTCTATTGTTTTTTATTGTATCATACATTTTTATTATTTCTTCTAATTTAACTTCTAATTTTCTAACAAAAGATGCAAATTCAAATGTAAAAAGTCCTACATATACATATCCATGTAAAGCAACATACATTACTTCAAATTACGGATACAGAGAACTTTACGGAAAGCAAAACTTTCATAATGGCATAGATTTTGGTGAATTTCAAAATAACTACGTATATGCTATTGCTTCTGGTGTAATTATACATGCAGGATTTTTAAATGGATATGGAAATTGTGTTACTATTTTACATGCAAATGGATATAAAAGTCTTTATGCACACCTTAGCGAAGATTTTCTAGTATCAAATGGAAAACACGTACTGCAAGGTGAAATTATTGGCAAAGTTGGTCCAAAATATTTATCAAATGGTGTATTAAATGGATACACTACAGGTCCTCATCTACATCTTACTATTTTTGATGAAAATAGCAAAACAATTAATCCACTTCTACTTTTAAATAAATAATAAAAAGACCTGCAACTAGCAAGCCTCTTTACATATATTTTTTATTCCTCATCATTATCTTTTGCGTTTTCTTCTTTTTTAACTTCAAGAAATCTAGAAACAGACACTTCATATGCTACTTTAGTTATGCTACTTCCATCTTCTAACTTTTTTTCGTATACACGTGATTGAACTCTTCCACCAAGTTCAACCATAGATCCAACATTTAGAGTTTCACAAAACTTAGCATTTCTTCCCCATAATATGCAAGGAATATAATCTGATTTTCTATACGATCTATTAACAGCTATAAGTACATCTGCAATCTCTCTTCCAAGTGGCGTTTTTCTATAAACAGGTTTCTTACAAATATAGCCAATCAAAGTAGTGTCATTTAATGTAAGTACTTCTTCGCTTGTTACAATTTCAATATCTTTAGCAAATATAGAAAGTAACAATTTACTTTTTCCACCTTCATTTTCACTTGCCTGATTATATGATCTAAATTGACCAGAAATTTTAACAATTGTTCCATCAGTCAAGTCACTAAGGTTAATCAATCTTTCTGATATTATAACTGGAAGCCTATCTAAATATTCACTAAGTCTTTTTGTTTCAATTATAAACTTATAAAACTTTTCTCCATAGATTTCATGACTAAATATAGGAGTTTCAACTATTCTACCACCTATTTGTAAACTATTATTTTCAACATAACTTTCCATTAACGTTTTCCTCCTTTGGACTTTTATACTATTATTCTTATGTAGGAAGTCACAAAAAAATTACTGTGATATACAAATTATACCACAATAATCAAGTTTTGTAAATAGGTTATGTGAACTAGTTTTGTTATAAGCTAGCAATTTAAAGTATATCTTTTTACTATCTACCTAATAATAAGTGAAATCATATATAATGCAAAATGTTGAAGTGGAAACATCACGTAAAACGAATATTTTAAAGTGCTATCAAACTTTTTATTAATTTCTAAATTTGTAAGTTTACCGTTATAAAATATTAGTATAAATGCTGGTAAAATAGAAAATATTGTAATAAAAAAATAGTCTTTTCTAATTAATATTAAAAAAATTATAACAAGAATGAGTAAATTAATCATGCCTTTTCTTCTAATATATCCTTTTTCTATTGCAAGTTCTAATATATACATAACTGATGCTAATATAATTACACTATCCCCATAATCAAAGTCTAAAGTTTCCATTACAAAAAATATACTAATCATTAAAAGAATATAAATTACCCTTTTAATATACTTAATTACCTTTTTATTTTTGATTTTTTTTATATTTTCGTTTCTATCCTTATCTTTTATATTATTATCAGATTTAACTTTCTTTTCGATACTATCTTTAGTAAAATATTTTTCAAATAAAACACTATCTAATAGTTTTAAAAAGAACAAACATAATACAAAAGAAAATAGTATATTAAAGCTTAAGCATATGTTGTACGTATTAATTTTTTGCATTACTTCTATGCCAATGAACTCACACAAAAATAATGCAAACTGGGTTATACATGCAAAAAATAATAATCTTATTATATATTTTTTAAAATTTCTTGTATGAATGTATCCTTGAACTATTAAAAACAAGAAAATAGGCATTGATATCCTGCCTATTATTCTACATGCTGTATACATATTAACAGAAATACTATTTACAAAATAATATCCTACATGATCTATTATCATACAAATAAGAGCGATTAATTTTAATTCAAAACTACTTATTCCACTATGTTTTAATGAATTTTCTTTAGTTTCCATTTCTTAATAGCTCCATCATATTTTTCTTGTAAGCCTCAACACCTGGTTGATTAAAAGGATTTACATCTTCCATATAAGCAGAGATTGCGCACGCTTTTTCAAAGAAAAATATAAGCTGACCAATATTATATTCATTTAAATCTTCTATTGTTATAACAGTAGTTGGGACACCGCCATCAATATGAGCTTTCAATGTTCCTTTAAATGCTTGTTTATTTATATAGTCTATATCCTTTCCAGCAAGATAATCAAGATTATCACACGCACCATCTAACTCAGGTAATTTTATAAAACTCCTATCTAGTTTAATATTTAAAACAGTTTCAAAAATATTTCTCTTGCCATCTTGTATTAATTGTCCCATTGAATGTAAATCAGTAGTAAAGTTAGCACCACTAGGATAAATTCCTCTACCGTTTTTACCTTCACTCTCACCAAATAATTGCTTAAACCACTCTATAAAATATTGAAACTCAGGCTCATAACTAGATAAAATTTCAATATCTTTTCCTTTATAATTATGTAATACATACCTATAAAGTGCATATTTATATGCATCATTATCTTCAATTTTTCTTTCACTATATACATGTGAAGCAAACTGAGCACCATCTAATAAATCCTCAATTTGTATATTTGCAACAGCCATTGGTAAAAGACCTACAGCCGTAAGTACAGAAAATCTTCCACCAACATTATCTGGTACTACAAACATCTCATATTCATTTTTTACAGCAATATCATGTAGCACACCTTTTTGCTTATCTGTAGTTACATAAATTCTTTCAGCAGCACCACGTATCCCATATTTTTCTCTTAAAAGTACTCTTAAAGTTCTATACGTTATAGCTGGTTCTAAAGTAGTTCCAGACTTTGATATAACATTTATAGAGAAATCTTTATCTTGTAAGTACTCTACTAAATTTCTTAAGTACTTTGCACTCATATTATTTCCCGCAAATATAATTTGAGGAAACTTTCTTTCTGTTCTTGTAAGTAGATTACTAAATGTAGAAGTAAAAAGATCAATAACAGCCTTAGCACCAAGATATGATCCACCTATTCCAACTACAACAAAAACGTCAGACTCTTGTTGAATCTTTTTAGCACACGCTTTTATTCTTTCTATTTCTTCTTCATCTCTATTAGTAGGTAAATCCATCCATCCAAGCATCTCTGCTCCTAACCCATTTCTTTGCTCTAGTTTACCATGAGCACTATTTAATTTATATATATTTTGCATTAGTTCATCATTTTTAACAAACTTATCCATTCCACTAAAATCAACGTTTATTCCTAGCATCCAATCTCTCCCTTTCAAATAGCAAAGACTGCTATTTACTATAAATATAATACCACATATTATAAAATATTACAAGTTTGAAAAAATAGGGAATCAACTTAAAATATAAATATCATAATCTATCATATTGCTAATTATTTTTTTCTTGACTCCTTTTATCTTGTATTATTTGCATTTCTTTTTCAGTAATTAAACTTACATTATTTTCTTTTGCCCATGAAACACATCCCTTAAGCACAGTATTTAGAAATACTCTTGGCACTTTTATAAGTTTCATACACGCTTCATCCGTAAATTTTATATTTGGATCAATTCTTGATGCAGCGTATTTTACAGTATCTAAACTTATCCCTTTACTTGCAGGTATTGGCTCAGCAATTGGTCTTCTAAATTTTGTATACCAAAAATTTTTATTATCACGGTAACCATAATCGACAGGAACATTTGGAAAGTTACTTGATTTTACACCATTTATAATAGCATCATAATATTTTGGTTTCATTAAAATATGATCAATTTTTAATATAAAATGTGCTCCATATTTACTAGTTATCCCATTAAATTGATGAAATGGAGGAAAATATTCTTCTTTTACGGTATCATCTTGCGCGTTATCTAATTCTTTTACCCAAGTACATTCAAATACTTGAAAAGCATCAGATATAATTTGCGGAAATTTTTCAGATGTATTTTCTCTAGCGCTTTTCCCATCTACTAACGTATATATAGTATCTGCCATTTTCTCATCTGTTGTTTCACCTGGATATCCAAGTCTTACAGCCTCTTTAAAATATTTTCTAGAATCAGTTATAAAATTAATACTGCATTTGCCAGTCCTTAAAATATTTTTTGCAGTATTAGAAGTATTTCTACAGCAAAGTATCATTGCATAATAATCTCTTCCTGCTATGTAATATGGAAAGCATAACGAATACGAACCTATATTAGTCTTCCCATTTTCATTTAAAGTACCAATCTGAGTTGTTGGCATAGGAAAAAAACTTGATGTTTGATAAAAATTATCAACAATTCTCATTTCTTTAAATCCATTTAATTCCTCAATTTCTTTTTTGTTCATACATATATACACCTCACACAACAAGTATAACATTAAATCACAAAATATTCTACACAAATACAACTTTTCAATTAAAAATTTTATATTTAACATTTTATCTAACTAAAATTTTGCAAAAACCTATTATAACATATATAAAAGTTCTAAAACTAATTTATTATATACAAAAAAGTAAGACGTACAAAATAAAATGTAAGTCTTACTCTTGCTTTTAAAACATATTTTTTACATATAATAATTATATACTAACATTTAATACTGTTTTAGCAATCATTATTCAATTACTTTTTGTTGTTTTTGACCATTTTCAGTAACTACTGCAGTAAATCCTTTAAAGTTTGAAAGATCACTATATTCATTATATATTATCTCTTTTTCATTTTTATCCTCAACATATGTATTTAACCTATAATCTAGATAATCATAACAAGAAACGTAATCAGCATACTCAATAGCTACATCAATTACAGCACTATTTTTTTCTTTTTTATTTGAAAGCGTTATAGTACCAAGATAATACCTTTTTCCACCATAATACTGCGTTGCAACATATGTAAATTCATAGTCCTTATCAAATCTAATTTTATCACCAAGCCCAGCTATTTGATAATCACCTACTTTATTTGCCTGATCTGTATATGTAACTGAACTAACATCTATGCCAGCCTTTATTAAAAACTTAAAGTCTAATTTTTTATTTTTTGCAACAATGCTAAGTTCTTTTTGCTTTTTTAATAAATTTTCTTGTAAAGTTTGATCACTAAGTGCAATATTATTAAGAGAATCATCTGAGTTATATAGCTTTACTACATATCTACTTTTAGAATTCTTTTGAAATAAATAATACCCTGCAGGTAAATATTTTTCTTCTGTAAGAAGTACCTTAGCATATGAATTACTTGTAATTTCTAGGTTAATAAACTTCTTACCATTAGAAACTGGTTCAAACAAATCTCCTTTTAAAAATTTAGACTTAATAACTATTTCATTGTATAAAGTTCCTTTTATAAAAGCTACCTTCATAGGTTTAGTAGCATCTGTTATATAAACCTCACCATCTGAAATCTTCAAAGAATCATTAGTAAGAACTTCGCATCTATAACCAAGATATTTTTTACTATCGTAATCTTCTCCAATTAAAGCTATAATAGTATTATTACTATCAAGTACAATTCCAGCAGAATAGTTTACATTTATTCTCATACTTTTTAATTGATAGTCATTTGGCAAAACAGATCCCTTATATACAAAATTTGTATTAGATGTACTTATATCAAGTATTGGGACTTGCTTATCATCTTTTACATATACTGTATCATAATCTTTATTTGGATTATTATAATAATATAAGTTCTTATTATTTTTTTGATCAATAATAGGTAAACTATAAAATGAATCTCCTACCTTTATTGCATATCCATCATTTAAACTATCTAGGCTAACTGGTGTCAAAGCAGTCATCCATGGCTGAATTTTAGCTGCAACTTCTTTCTTTTTTTGAGCTACTATTGCATCTTTAATAAGAATTACAGCTATCCATATTATAATAAGCAAAGCTGTTACACCAAAACAGATTATTATAATCTTATTTCTTCCTTCTAAATATTTTTCTAAATTTTTATTCAATTGTATCAACCCCTTGTTTTTTTTATATACTACAATAATATTATATAGTATCGTAAAAATAAAATCAACTATAAAAAATATTTTTTTAATAAAGCTAACTATATATTTTTACAATTATACTACTTTTAATAATTAAAAAGTGTTTTGTTTTTTTAACAAATAACTTCATACGTTATAACACTTTCAATAAATAAAGTGTTATGCTCTTTAAATTGTTATATATTATATATTTATTAAATCCTACTACAACGATATTTACAAGCACTTACTCAATTTTATATTATTTTTCATATGCAGTAAAACAGTAATACATATTTAACACTATAAGTTAATATTTTATAAGCATGAATTCTATTTAACTACTTATTGCTTAATTAGTATAAATTAAAGCATATTTTAGTTTGTGGTTTTACATAAAAAATCAATATATGTATTGACATTTACATAAAAATTTGATAAAATTTTCTAAGTAAAAAATAATACTCTATAAATAAATATGAAGGAGGGCAACATATGTTATTTGATACATATTCTTGCGAAGAAACTGTTAGAAATCTGCCGTTTGAAAAAGATGGAGTTTACACCCATTTAAAGCTAAATAAACATGTCCATCTGCTCTACAAAGAGTGCCAGATTAAAGATTCACTTGTTGAATTAAATTCAAGAAATACACTTTCAGCATCAAAACCCCTTGTAAAAAAGGTATTTAGCGGTGGACTACGTGTAGATCTTGGAACAAAAAGTACGGCAGTCGATGAGCTAAAAAAACTACTCTATTTATCTGTAGATGACGATGAGGCAGTATCGTCATTTAGAGCATATGATATTAAGGAAGTATACTTTACTCAGGAACTTTCTGGATTTAATTACTATCCTAAATGCCTGATTACAACTATTAGGCAATTTAAGCCACTTCATTTAAGTGACATGACTAGTAATAAATTTGTTCAGCTTAGCATTTTAGTAGAAACACAAGCTGACGTATACATTTCTGATAAAGATGGTAATAATACAAGCTTTCTTAGTAGATTTGTAAACAGGGATATTTTTCATCCAGAAGAGTTAATTAAAGCTTTTCCAAATCTAAAAGTTGAGGTTGGAATTTGCAAAAAGCCTCTTTTAAGCTATTAAATTTTGTATACTTAATGCCTAGATACGCTTTTCATACGTACCTAGGCATTTTTTTATCTACTTAATATATTTATCTTAATTTTAAAACTTGACCAACATATATATAATTATTAGTTAAGTTATTAAGAACTTTTATCTTTTCAACAGTCGTATTATTGCTCTTAGCAATCATCCAAAGTGTATCTCCTTTTTCAACTACATATAATTTATTTTCATTACTTAATGGAATGTGCAAAGACTGACCTATCATTATGTAATCATTTTTTAAATTATTATAACTTTTTAAACTAGCAACACTAACCCCATATTTATTTGCAATGCTCCATAAACTATCCCCAGGTTTTACTATATATGTTATACCAAATATATCTGATACATTATCAATTACAGGAACTTTTAATACCTGATTTACGCTCAATATATCGCTTTGGAGATTATTTAAAGCTTTTAGTTCAATTACTGTAGTACCATACATATTAGCAATACTCCATAAACTATCTCCAGGCTTTACCAAATAATCTTTAGTATATTTTTTATTTGACTTAGTAGCAATAATAGAATCTACAATAGCATCTACATACTTTCTATAATTTTCTTGTATTCTTTGTAAATCCTTTTCATTATTTATGTATCCATATTCTATAATAATTGGTTCAGTATTTCCAGTTTCTCTGTGTATAAAATAGTAATCTTTGTTTGGATTAGTTGTTGATGCTCTTTGATAAACCTTTCTTGTAATTTGACCTTGAGATTCAAGAGCTTTTAATATGTTGTTTGCAAGTGTAGATTCATTTCTTAGTGCATATATAACTTCTGCTCCTTCTGCACTATTTGGTGTTGACGTAGAATTAATGTGATTTGATATTACTATTACATCTTCGCCATCTCCAAATGCATTTAAAATTCTATTTACCCTATTTGATGGATAAAGGGTTTCATCAGTACTTCTAGTAAGTACAACATCCACTCCTTTTTCTAAAAATTTTTCATACATATACTCTGAAATCATAAGTGTTAGATCTTTTTCTTTTATTCCATTTGCGACAGCACCAGGATCTTCACCACCATGTCCTGCATCTATTACGACTTTAAAATTGTACATAGTATTACCTCCATTTATAGTATATGTTTTCTTTTTTATAGTGTTAATTATATTTAAATTAATTGTTGGTGTTTAGCAAAAAAGTAAGCAAATCAAAAGAAAGAAAAATTATTGTTAAAGATTTCTTTTAAAATATGTAAATGATTAAGTCTATTTTAGTAGTTGCAATAATGATACTTTTGAAACAACATCAAATTTTTAATTTATCTAAAATTGCTATCTACTTATTTAAAACATCTTGATATTTTTCATCTGTTAATCTACTTTTAGAAAATAGTCCAAGTCATTTCATAAAATCAGATACATAACTATTGAAAAGTAAAAAGATTTATGATAGTATATCTTATGTACGTGGTATTTTGTAATGGAACATATCCATGAATTATATTATAGAAATTTTTTCTACGTACTGGTAGGATGATTTCCTACCTTTTATTTATTTTGGAGGTTATATGTGGATTAATTACTTTTATGAAATTCAAAAGAAATATTCTATGCAAATAAGCAAAACAAAAACACTTGTAATTAGACTGGATGGTAAAGATGTCACAAAAGATGAAAATATTAATTTTTTAGCAAATAATGTAGGAAGCTTCTCACATTCACTTGAAATTATTGCTTCTTCAATTTCGAGAAAATATGATTGTTATTGCCTTTTTGGAACGGATGAAATAAGCTTTATTGTTCAAAATCCAGAAAAACTTTTAAATGAAATTCAAACTGAAAATGAATATTTTTCAAATGAAATTATTTCAGTATTTTCACAGTATTTTTTTTATCATTTCAACCAAATATACAAAAAAGGTGAAATATTTTGGCATGGCAAATGTTTTTCTATTAACGAAAATAAAATTACTTCATACGTAAAATACAGAAGTGGAGCAATAAAAAATGTATTAACTACATACTTTCTTAAAAAAAATGATCTAAAACTTGGAAACAAAAATATAATTACAAGAATAAATGAATGCAAAAAATTTAGAGACTATCCAGTATTAGAAAATGCTATGTACGGTACACTATACTATTGTGGAGAAAAATTAAATATTCACTCATTTCTTAATGGAAAAGTTGAAAGAATCGAAGAAAATAAATTACTTAAAGAAAATATTGTAACTAATATAGATGAAAATTTTGAAATCGATATAGATATTGATTAGTTTAAAATCTTTCTATTATTTATTCATAAACAAATAAAAAGTCCTTATAACTACATTAAAACATAGTTATAAGGACAAAACAACAATACTAATATTTACTTAAATTTTAGGAAAAGAATTATACTTTACTGCGATATCCATAAAAATCAGATTTTACATATTTACCTGGGTAAGCATTGTTTATGGCTGCATATGGGCTGTTTACAAATACAGCCTTTAGCATTCCTCCAAGTCCATTATCATAAAATATTTTTTTGCTTAATTTTTTAACAACATCTTCCTCTGACCACTTTAGCTTTTCCTCTATAAGCCATATTGTTGCTTCAACTGCCCTTTCTTTCGTCCAATATGACTTTGGCACATGTTCAAATTGCCACGGTTTATATTTATCTGGATATGCACTATTTATAGCCGAATATGAACTATAATTATATACATGATGTATCATTCCAGAAAGATCATATTTTCTAAAAACTTTTATACTTAATCGCTTAAATAATTCTTCTTCTGACCACTTTAGTTTTTCCTCTATGAGCCATTTAGTTGCTTTTATAGCGTTTTCTTTCGTCCAATATGAATTTGGCACATAGGCAAATTGCCACGGCTTATACTTTCCTGGATAAGCGTTATCTATGGCTGCATATGAACTACCATCAAAAACGTTAGTGAGCATTCCTTTAAGTCCATTATCTTTAAATGTTTTTGTGCCTAATTTTTTAACAACATCTTCCTCTGACCACTTCAATACATCTTCAATCATAGCTTTTGTTACTATAGCTGCAGCATTATAATCAACTACATTAAAGTATATCCATGTGCCCATCGGAAACCGTTTTCCATATTGTAGTACGTCACATAAATAATATTCTTTAATTCCCTTTTGCTCATCTGTAAAACTTTGCATGACTTTTTCCATAGTAAAAAGTTCCTCCTTATATAAAATATTATAAATAAGTAAAAATATACTGGTGTTATTATATCAAATTAAAGATTTTTTTCAAGACTAATTTTTCAAGATTAATTCTTAAATTAATTTTTTATGTACATATAATATTAATTTAACAAATTTTTTTACATCATGTTATAGAATATTAAAATTTGTCAAAAAAATAATAGTTAAATTCAAAACTTGAACTTAACTATTAGTAGATTCTATATAACCTAAACTGGTGCACCATCAGGGACTCGAACCCTGGACAAATTGCTTAAGAGGCAACTGCTCTACCAACTGAGCTAATGGTACATATCAAATACAAATATATTATATATTTTTTTTATCAAATTGTCAATACCTATTTTAATATTTTTCATAATTCAAACATAGTGTAAGTTACTGTTCAGTAGAAAAATAAGATCTGTAAAGAAAATACAGACCTTATTTTTAAATTATGTAGGCATATCAATAAATCCACCCATATAAACATTAACAACTGGTATAAGTACAGTAATACAAAATGCAATTAATACTATACCAACAAATAAATATGAAATTTCAGGTAATACCTTAACAAATTTAGCAACTGATTCATCGATTTCCATTTTTATATATTCATTTACCTTATCCATCATTTCAGCTAATTCTGTTTTCATACCAATTTCAATCATCTGTGCTACCATCGGTTTAAATAAACCTTTATCAACAAATGGTTCTATCCATGAAGTACCTGCTATAGAATTAGATTTAGCAACTTCTATTGCAGACTGAAAGTAATAGTTCTTAGTAACAGTCTTTGAAACATCAAGTGCTTCTTGAATTCTCATACCATTTCTTAAATTAAGTAACATGGCTTGGAAAAACTTGTTTAGTGTTATATTATTTAAAAGCGGTCCTACAACAGGCATTGTAAGTTTCATCTTATCAAAATTATACCTTCCCATTGGGGTATTAATATAAAATACTATAAGCCCTGTTATGGCACCTATTACACCAAGAACTACCCACCAATAGGCAAGTAACCAATTTGCCATATCAAGTACTGCCATTGTAGCAGGCGGTATAGTAGCAGATGAATCAAACATATCGTAAACTGATTGTAGCAATGGAACACCTATAATTACACAGGCAAACATCGCAATAAGTATACCAAAAAATTGTAAAACCCTTGGTATAATTGCGCTTTTTACTTTTTTATTTAATGCAATTGAGCTTTCAACATAATCTCTTGCATAAAGTAAAGCCGTGTCTAAGGTACCAGATTCCTCACCAACTCTAACAAAACTAACAAACATAGCTGGAAAAACCTTCGGATATTCACTCATAACAGCATATAGTCTTTGACCACCTTGTACACCAATTAAAACATCTTCTAAAATATCCTTAAATTTCTTATTCTCTGTTCCATCCATAACTGCCTGCAACGCTTGTACATTATTAAATCTAGCTTTTTTTAATATATAAAAGTTATTAACAAAAGCTATAAGGTCCTTAGGACTAACACTAGAAAACAAACCTTTTATATCAGATAGATGAAATTCTGTTTCTTTTAAGTCTTTTAAAGTAAGCTCAGTAAATTTCTTTCTACTTTGTTTTAATCTTTCCTTTTTTTCCTTTTTCTTTCTTTCTATTTCTATTGCTTTTTCATTAGCCTTATTCATTTTTTTATAGTTAAGTCTTTTATACTTTTTAGTATCATTCATTTTCTTAACCATAATTGGCTGTACAGATTCACTTTTTAAACTCTCAATAGCTTGGTTCTTAGTAAGAGCTAGAATCTTACCTCTACCTATTCTACCATCTGGAAAAAGAACCCTATATTTGTAACTTGGCACAACTTCACCCCCTATTTACTTAATAGTTGTTATTATTATTATATCTATTTTGCATTTGGCTTTGATATCCACCATTCATCCCATAAGAATTAGAATAGTTATTATTATATCCGTTACCAAATCCACTTCCATTCATATTATTACCAGAATTATCTACTACGTCATCAAGTATTGGCGCACCAGAACTTAAAATTATATTTTTTATAAAATCAATTCTATTTGCATCCATATACTTTCTTATCATTTCCATATTTACAAGTCCACGTAAATACAAATCAGCAAATGTACTTTCATAGCTAATACATCCTATTTCTCTTAAAGCATGTATTGTATCTTCAATATCTGCCACATTAAACTTTTCTTGTCTAATCTGTGCAGCAATTGTACTATTTACGATCATAACTTCTGGTACCATTTGTAATTTTCCTTGTAAATTAACAATAAGCTTTTGTGAAACAACCATTTTTAAAACAGTAGAAAGTGAATTCTTTATAGCCATTTGCTCAGCTGGGTCATACATATTTATAATTCTTTCAATTGTTTCACCACAAGAACGAGTATGCAATGTACCAATTACAAGGCCACCAGACTCAGAAAGTTCAATTGCCACTTCCATTGTCTTTCTATCTCTAATTTCTCCTAAAACTGCAATATCCGCATCTTCTCTTAACAAGTTTATAAGTCCATCATGATACGTTATAACATCAGCTTCAGAACCAATTTCCTTTTGAATAATAATAGACTTTTCAGACTTATGAACATACTCTATTGGATCTTCAAGCATTACTATTTTTTTGCTTTCTTCTTTGTTAATCTCTTGTATAAAAGCATTCATTGTAGTTGATTTACCAGAGTTAACTTTACCAGTAACAAGAATCATTCCACTATTTATAGTCTTTAACTTATTTATTATATTTCTAATATCCATGGATTTTACATCAATTTCTTTATTAGATATTATTCTAAAAGAAAATGTAGGTACACCTTTTGAAAGTGAAACATTAATTCTAAATCTATGTTCCATAAACGAATATGAAAAATCTGCTTGTCTTTTCTTAGTAAAAGTATTTTCTAAATTTGGAAGTACTGAATAAAAATACTCAAGTATTCTTTCTAAAGTTACTTTAGTTAGCGGATTTTTTGAATTATCAAAATTAAGTACCCTACTTATCCTATATACAGGTAATTGATCTGGTGCTAAGTGAATATCTGTAGCACCAAGTGAAATTGCCTTTTGCAAAATTGAATGTAATAATTCCATAAAACTCTCCTCATATATCTTTATATACAGCCAAATGCTATATAGATATTTTCCTCTTCATTTCATCAATAGTTGTAATACCACTTAAAACTTTGTTAATTCCATCAACAACAAGTGGTCTATAATCTGTATTTTCAATTGCGTATTTTTTTATATCAATACTTGATTTTCCTTCTGCTACCATATCTTTTAAATAATCATCAAAACAAAGTACTTCAAAAAGAGCAACTCTTTCATAATATCCTAAGTTTTCACAATACTCACAACCAACAGCTTCATAAGGTGTTGCATGTTCTAAATCAAATGTAACAGAATTATATTTTTCTACTCTTTTAATATATCTTAACTCATCTTCAGTAAGTGTATGTGGTCTTTTACACTTATCACATAGTCTTCTTACTAGTCTTTGAGATATTGTCGTTACCAATGTAGCAGAAACGTCATAGTCAGCAATTCCCATTTTTCTAAGTCTTGTAATTGCCTCAATAGCATCTATTGTATGGATAGTACTTAAAACTAAGTGACCAGTTTGACCAGATTCAATAGCTATTTTAGCAGTTTCTTCATCACGAATCTCACCAACAAGTATAATATCAGGATCTTGTCTTAATACTGTTCTAAGTGCAGATGCAAATGTAACATTTGGACCAATTTCTACTTGGTTAATTCCTGGCATACGTCTTTCAACTGGGTTTTCAATAGATATTATGTTTATTTCCGGTCTATCAAGGAAATCTATAACACTATATAGCGTTGTAGTTTTACCTTCACCAGTTGGTGCGCATACAAGTATAATACTATTTCTTTTATCAAAAGCTTTTGATATTAATTCTTCATCATCTTTAAAACCAAGGTCAAACAAAGATTTAGCTTGTGAATTTTTCTTAAGAAGTCTTAGAACAAATTTTTCACCATTTACATTTTTTTGACTGGATACACGAATACTAAAGTTTTCGTAAGTATTAATACTACCATCTTGGTCGTAAGATATTTCTTGATGCATGTTAGATATTGCTTTTAATCTACCAATAATTATATCTTGACGCATCTTAGGTATCTCAGATACAGTTATAAGTTCACCATCAATTCTGTATCTAATCCTTAACTTATCTTCCATTGGCTCAATATGAATATCACTGGCTCTTTTTTCAATAGCAGTTAAAATTATATTATCTATTAACTTGGTTGTATCCTTTTCTTCTTTATCAACATAAGTAGTACCAACAGTCTTAATACTTGATATTTGCTTCATAATAGATGTATAAAGGGTTACATATATTTCCATATCATATCCTTGATTCATTAGTAAAAGTTCTACTTCTTTTACTCTTGAAACATCAAGTGGATCAGAAAAAGCTACCTTTAGTACATTTCCTTCTATTGAAAAAGGAAGTACCTTGTAATTTATAATAACATCTCTTGGTAAATACAAAATAGGATTTATCTCAAGCTCAGTATCTAACATAACTGGAGTAACTTTTATTTTTTCTGATAAAGTATCAAGAATTAACTTCTTATCACACATATCCAAAATATCAACGATTTCAGCAAATTTAAGTTCCCTATGATCCTTTTGATAATCAAGAACTCTATCTACTTGAGATTCAGTAAGTAGTCCTTTTTTTATAAATTCAACACCAATAGGACTATTTTTAGCTCTCATATTTTCAAACATAATATTCACTCCTTATATCCTTATATATAAAATAAAACATCAAAGTATAACTTAAAACTTAAAGTAAAAACATAAACAAAATCAATAACAAAAAAATAATAACTTAAAATATTAATAATAAATAATTATATAAATAATTATATAAATATTATACATTGTATATCTACATATAGCAATATAAAACAATATAAATAACAATATAACATTTTAATCTTTTATAGTACCACTCTTAATTTTATTATTAAGTATTACTCTATCATAATTTTCTTCTACATTTGAAACATTTTTCGAATATTTTTCTTTAATATTTCCAATATAACTTGAAACCATAACTCCAAAATGTTCAGTCTCTAAAAAAGATGTACTAGAATATATAGAAAAGGCAATTGCAGATAACACCACTACCAAAATGCCAGAACCACGCATTTTATTTTTTTTAAACATTTAAACCATCCCCAGCACTTACAAATATTTGTGAAGAAACTTCACTACCATATTTTTTAAATTTAACTTCAACACAAAGATTATCAATTGTTGAATCTAAATCCCTAACAAAATTATCTGGAACATTGGCAAGTGAAGATACATCAATAATATTAAAACTCTCAACCTCACTTACAAGAACTCCACCATTTTTATATATTTTCTTGTTTGTAGAGTCGTATGTGTATTCATCATTATTTGAAAAAACTATTTTTCCAGATATATTATCAATACTAATACTATTTTTAGCACTAAAAAGCATATTATACTGTAATTTTTGTAATTGCTCATTAGAGTACACTAGTCCTTTTTGAGACAACGTTTGATAGTTAATATTACTACTAAGGCTAACAGCAAAAGCAGAAAATACAAAAAACAATACTACATAAATTATCATTGATATCATTGAAAGTCCACTTTTATTCAAACTATAACACCTTACCTTTTACAGAATTTAAAACAACTTCACATAAAGTTCCATCATACATATATGTAACTTTAACTTCTACATTTTTTATAACATCCTCTTTTGTAAAGTCTTGGTCAGCAATACTTAAAATAGTAGTTTCAACACTATACGTTGTTGATCCTCTTTTTTCTTGTAAATTATATGAACCAAGTTTATCATACTCAGTTGCAAGACAAATCTCCATATTTTTAACAGCAATCATATTTGCATTTGACTCTATTATATTTTTAGCGTTAATACTAGCAGAATTTTTAGAAAGCACAAAAGAAGTAACCATTAAAATAACAAATAATAAAACTGCAATTATAATTTCAGTAACAAACACACCAGATTTACTCTTTTTTATTTTTCCATTTTTTTTTAACTCATCATTTTTCTTAACTTGTTCTCTTTCTTCATCTGTCATCTTTAAAGACATAACATAAGAGCCAATTAGAACAAAAAGTACAGCATAAATTATAGCAACGTACATGAAATTTAAAGTATAACCAAAAATAGCATAAAATATCAAAAATACACATCCATTACTAAGTTCAAGTAAAAAATATCTAGGACTAATTTTATCTTTACAATACCTACACTTAGCACCACACAATATATAGCTAAATATAGGAAACAAATCAAAAAATCCAAGTTTATGTTTACAATTTGGGCAATAAGACTGTTTAATGATTATATCTTGATGCCTAGGAATTCTATACGTAGCAAGTGAAAAAAAGCTTCCAAATAAAGTTCCTATTACAAATATACAAAAAATAACAAACAAGTTTAAAGCAAGTTCCACATCTATTCCTCCTTATATACTTTATACTATTAATTTAGTTAACACTATAAAATACATAAAAATAACTAGCATAACAAAACAAAAATTTCCACACAAATAACATACATATATCATAAATTATCTACATAACAAATATATAATAGTAACATAATTAAACTACTATAACAATATAATATTGGTAAAGACATATACACATCAGCATATATGTCTATACCTAAAAATCGTATTAGTTTATGATTATAAAAATTATGTAGAAGATTTAATTACAAAACCTTTTGTATAAGCAGATGAAGTACTATAAGTATTCCATAATTTAGATTTTACAGCAGACTCATTTGCTTCGTTCGCAGTATCAGTAAATTTTGATGGATCAAAAGTTTTTCCTGTTTCATACTTTTGAATGCCATAGTTAGCATCAATCACTTCTAGTTTATCATTAGAAGCATTTTTAACTATTAACTGACCATTTTTAACCATTGCTACAACTTTATTATCAGATATTGCAACATGAGTAAATTTATCTGATAAATCAAGACTTGCAATTGTTATACTCTTTATAAGATCTTGTGTTCCTTGACTTATAGTAGAAGCAGTTGGTCTTTTTGTTAAAGCAGAATCAAGTACACCTGCATAACCACATCCATCAAAGCCACCTGCATTTATATCACCAGATATAACTACACTATCTAACTGCTTTACTAAAACACCTTGCATCTTTATTTGAAAAGATGATTGAATTTCTGAAAAGTCACTTTCATTTACAGCTTGCCTAGAATTTGTTAATACATTATTATTACTTAATGACATAACAACTGCAGCTGCTAAGATAATTATAACGATAATTGTTATAACTAATACAATTAAAGAAATACCTTTTTTATTTGATTTCATTATTTTATCCCTCCATAAAAATTAAATTAATTAGTTGGCTCTGTTAATCTAGGATAACCATAAGTTATTGCTGTAGAATTACAATAAGTATCCCACAATTCTTTAGTTAATCCTGTGTCACTGCCATAATTAGCATTTTGTACTTTTAGTGCACCATCACTACCTTTAACAATTAATTGACCATTTTTTACTATTGCAACAACTTTATTATTTGCTATAGCAACGTGTGAAAATGTATTTGGTAAATCAAGGTCAGAAGTTTTTATACCAGTAATTAAAGTATTAGTACTATTACTAATTGTAGTAGCTGTAGGTAACACAGATGGCTCAACACCTGCATAACCAGAATAAGCAAAACCTGTTTTTGTTATATCACCAGATATAACTACACTATCTAATTGTGTAACTAAAACACTCTGCATCTTTATTTGAAAAGATGATTGAACTTCTGAGAAGTCACTTTCATTTACAGCTGTTCTTGAGTTTGTTAATACATTATTGTTGCTTAATGACATAACAACTGCAGCTGCTAAGATAATTATAACAATGATTGTTATAACTAATACGATTAAAGAAATACCTTTTTTTGAATTCATATATTTTTCCTCCTCCTTAAACATAAAATATATATTAAAACGTACCGGTATTAGGTAAACGTTCTAACCAAAGTAATAAATTAAATCTTTAATAAATCAAAATTAGTATCCCACCATTTTGGTTGTTCTGTTAGTTTAACCTTAATAGTTAGATTATCTGATACATAAAAAGATATATTTGAATATTGAGTTAAATCAACATTTAATTTTTCTTTTACATTAGAAACATTAAGTTTATAATATGTTGTATTGTCCTTATCTATTGTATCTGATTTATCAGCTAAGGCTACCAATTCTTTATTATCAAAGTCCATTATTAATGTATCACCAGAATAAGCAGTTATTATATTAGTATTTGAATATGCTTCAAATGTCTCTGCATTTATCTTTGCTACGTAATAAGATAATTTATTTTGCAAAGATATATAATCAGATAAAAAACTACTTGTTCTAGTTGAGCTATTAATAACTATATAAGAAATAAGTAATAGAATAACTATACTTAATAGCACAATTACAATATTTTTCTTTTTTGATACATCATTATTTTTACCTATATTTTGCGTTTGTTGTTTTTGTACACTCATATAATCTCCTTACTATTATTTTATTTATTAGTTGATGGTGGATTTGCTGTTCCACCGTTACTATTTGTAATTTTATTTGTTGTATTTTTATCAGTAGATGGATTAGAAGAAGTATTTGAACTATTGCCACCACTTGTAGTTGTATTTTCATTTTCTCCATCTTCTGTTACTTCTTCTTTGTATTCATTAAATGGATCATCATTTCCAAGAACATACTGATTTTTTCTTTTAAAGTTTTGAATTTGATCACTTGTTATTGTATAATCTCTTACCAAAGAGTTTTCCTCAATATCCTTTGTTGCTTGATAAGAATAATCAGATTTTGATACACCCTCGTAAGTACTAAGACTTGCATCTAGTGTTAACTGTTGCTTTGGAAGTAAAAATACTAAAGCAACTATAACTACCATCATACAAACAATAAAAGTAATACTAAAAATCATTACATACTTTTTATTTTGTGGTGATTGCATCTTTTCTCCTTTCCAATTATTTTACAATAATCATATTTTTTACATCAAATGTAGCAGATACGCCATCACCTGTTGGTTGCATTGAAATATTATCAAGTTTAAATTTAAGTTCACTATCATTTTCAACTTCAAATATAAAATCTGAAACATTCATGTAAGTGCCAGATATATTTATTTTAAGAGTCTTATCACCATTTGCATCACTAGTATCAGTATCTGTATCATCATCTGACTTATTAGCACTTTGAACTGTACCACTTGAAGATGACTGACTCGTAGAATCTGTTGCTTGATTAGTTGTCGCTTGATTAGTTGTTGATTGATTAGTTGTTGATTGTGATGAAGAGCTTACAGGCGTAGAAGTTGTTTCACCACTTTCTGCTACATCAGTTGTAGTAGCACTAGATGCATCTGAAGCACCACCTGGCTCTACTAAAACAATAGACAAATTATTCTTTATAGCATAATTTCCAAGTTTTATCCACATATATTCAATGCTATAATTTTCTTTTGCTGTTGCTTCTTTAATTATATTTACAGTATCATCACTTATTGCATCATACTGTCCTTTTTCTTTTTCAAATTTTGTCTTTTGTGACTCTAATCCAGTAACTGCAGCTTCATATAAAGTTTTTGCCGTATCAAGTTCTGCCTCGGCAGCTTTTACTTTTTTATCTTGCGCCATTATAGACTTTATTGAAGATAAGTGAATTGGTCCAATATTTATATCAGCAAGTGTTAGTAAAGCAATAAGTAAAATTATTATAACATCTATTACAGATATTATTATTGTTCTTTTGTATTCTTCAAACATTATGGCAATTCACCACCAATCTCTACAGTTGTTACATCACCATTTTCAATTTTATTTATCTTTACATCTTTTAAAGTTGAATTTATCTTAAGTGCTGCAACAAAATAACCTAAATCTGCATAACTACTTGAAGTTGCAGTCAAGACAATATTTTTGTTATCATCAGATGTAAGCGATGTAAGTCTAACATTTCTAGGAATAACCTTTACAATATTTTGTAAAAATGATGCTACATTGTATGTGCTAAATTTTCCTATTTTGTTATTTTCTATCTTTTCAACAACATCAGAAACTTTACTATTAATCTCTTGATATTTTGTTGTTGAAGCACTTATATAGCTAGTATCAGCTTTAACAGAAGCAGTATTTTTTTGTATTGTTGTCTTAGCAGACTCAATTTTCTTTAAATTATCATTTACACTTTTTGTATATATTAGTGTAAATGACGTATATGCAACCAATACCACTACTGCAACAATTCCTACACACATTGCTATAAAATCTGTTGTATCAGTAACAACAAAAGCACCTATTGCCTCACTACTTGCTTGCTGTGAAGGACTTTGTTTATTAAACATTGTAGCAAATATATTTTGCTTTTGCATGTTGCCATTTGGACCTTTTGGATTTGCCTGCATACCAATATTATTATTAGGATTCATGCTAGCATTTGGTGCCATTTTCATAGATTGCATATTACTATTTTGTGAAACATTTTTATTAACATTTTTTGGTTGTACATTTTTCTTTGGATTTGGTTTTAACAGCTTAGCAAAAAATGAATTAACTTTCCTTTTTAATTTAGAGTTTGAAACCATAAAATTTAAATCTGTATCTTGCTGAATGAAGTATTCATTTGCAAGTGAAATTGCAAGCGTAGTTTCAAGTGCCTCTGCAATATTTCTTATATTTGTTACATTAACACATTCAGGTTTTAATATTTCGCATCTTAAATTTATAAATTCACGTATTAATATATCTATATTTGTAAATACAATTCCTGTACCTGTTAAAATTACTTTTGCTATTTTACCTTTATACCTAGTTGCCATGCCAGCTATATTTCTAAGGATTTCCTGTAACACAGGTTCAGCTATAGATTCTAGTAATTTATCATTATTAGCTGCATCATCAGAATAAACGTTTAACTGTTTACATGCTTCATAGGCTTTTTGATATGATCCAAGTTTTGCTGCAAAATCGTTTAAAATTTGCTCCATACCAACATCATAGAATCTTATATCTCTTAGTTTTCCATCTAAAAATACTTGCAAAGAAAGTGTATTGTCTAAATTAACAAGCATATAATTTTGTTCTTCTTTTGGAACTAATCTTCCAAGCAATAATTCTGGTGGATAAATTGCACTAACATCGCTTTCACCAATTTTTTGATATTCTTTTAAAAAAGCTTTTTCAGTAAAATCTATTACAGAATTAAATTTATTTTCTTCATTTTTTATTTCTGCATTCTTAAATATATAAGTATACCTATCTGGAACTTTTGCATTTTTTTCACACCAAGATTCAAATTCCATTTTTGCAACATCATTTGCAACTCCAGAATTTTGTACCTGATCAAACATTTGGTAATTTATGAATCTGCTGCCTTGAGGATTCATTATAATAGGTGTGTTACTTGAATTGGTTTCATCTATTATATTTTTTAAAGTATCCATTTGGCTTTCTTTTATAAATCTAACGCCATAACTTTCAATCTTTACATTGTTACCATTGTCAGATGTTAATTTTGCATATTTGACAACACTATTATTCAAATAAATACCTAGACAACTTGCCATAACAATCTCCTTTTCTTTTAATTTAAATGCAGTTAAAAACAAAATAAAATAGTTAAAATTTAAACTAATCAAAAATGTACAAAATACAATCATTTAATTTTAACTGCATAATATTATCTTTTGTTCATATATATTTTTTACAAAAAAGTAATTTTTTATTCTCATTATTACATGACTATAATTTATCATATTTTCCTTTTTTTTTCAACAAAACTATTCAATGTAATTTTTTTTTTACGTTAGTGTAACATTACTGTAATATACTTATAATTTTTCATGATTTTGTCTGTTTTTCCAAGTTTTTAATACTTATTTTTAACTTCTTTTTTTATTGCACTTTTGTCTTTATTAATTGTCTTTTTATGCTAAAAAATCGACAAAATTACACATATTTCTACTTCATATTTACATATTTTTTATTTTTTATATTTTGCATTTTTATTTTTTTATATTTTGTAAAAATTATTTTTCAAATTTATTGAACTTTCTTAATTTATCATTTTATTATTTTCATGTTCATTATTTTGAAATTTTTCTGAAATTCTTCTTAAACTTTACTGACATTTTTCGACAAAACTTGACACTCGAATTATGTAGAAATATATTGTAAAAAGATAACATAAATGATATACTAAAAATCATGGAGGTGACATATATGTCAAGTAAGAAACTTACCTTTTTTCTTGTAATTATGCTTATATTTTTTTCTATAATACTTGGATACTACAGTATTTTTAGAATAAATTCCTCTGCTTTAGAATTATCTGGAATAAGTTCTGAGTCTTCTATATTAAAAGTATATACTATAACTGATAATTTACTAACCTACGTATCTTATTATAACGATCCAAGTAAGGAAAAAACGTGTTTTTCAAAATATGTAGTAGAGTATTTATTCGAAGATGGAATCAACACAAAAATAATTCATAAAAATTATTATACCTCTGCATATTATGCAACAAAAGCATATAAAGAAAGTTTAAAAGAAAATACTAATAACATGGATATTTCAAAAAAAGAAAATGTAGTATATAAAATACAAACAATCGATACTAGCAATAAAAATGAAAATATCAATACTTCTAGTATTGATACGATAATTAAAGCTAGTCTTGATGAAGTCTTAAAAGAAGACTATATAATTATAATAAAAGATGGTGTTGTAACACGAGTCCATGGAAATAAAGAATTAAAAAGGGGTGAATAGTTTGAATATATTTAAAATTATGAATATTTCATTGCTCTTTATTGTTTCATCACTTGTCTTAACTTTTTTTCACATATTTGTTTTTCAAGTTACAGATCTTCCTAAAATAGAATTTGAAGAAAACGAAAAAGCTATGTCAGATACTCTAAAATATAGTCTTGAAGAAAATGATAATAAAATAGTACATACAAGATTTTTAGGAAATGATAACCTTTTTTACAATATTTTTAACACATATATTGTAAAAACTTTTACAACATATACACTTGATAACAATGATACTGTTACAAGTGCTAATGTTAAATATTATTATCAAAAGCAACATGATGCAATTAAAGACTATAAATCAAAAAATGAAAAAACATTAAAAACTGATTTTTCAAGTGGTATTGAAATTTCAGAAAATGTAATTACTCAAGATTTAACTAATTTATTTTTTGGAATGAGAAAAAATGAAATTATAACAAACATAACTTCTTCATACATAACTAATTAACTAATTTTATTAATTTTATTAAATTTTTTTACTTTTTATATAACTAATATAAAAATAAATATAGTGAAATTAAAAATGGATAATTGTAAAGTAAGCCAATATTTCTGGAAAACTTTAGTTTTATCCATTTGTTTTTTCTTTTTAAAATTTTAATTTATTAACCCAACTTATATTCGACATTTTTCGACAAAACTAGACAAAAAAGATTTACAAAATAAGTTGTAATTTTCTAATACAAATGGTATACTCAAATCAGATGGAGGGGATATACATGTCTAGTAAAAGACTAACAATTTTTTTAGTTACTTTACTGCTAATGATTATTCTTACTTTTGTTTTTTATAACAACTATCACATTACTTCTAATACTTTAGAGCTTTCTGGAATAAGCAGTAGTAAGTACGCTTTAAGAATCTATGATGTAAGTGATAATTTACTATCTTGCACAACATATTATCAAAACCCAAGTACTGACCAATCAAATTTTGTTAAATATGTTGTAGAGTACACTTTTGAAAATGGTATAAACACAAAAACTACATACAAAAATTATTATACATCAAAGTATTATGCAAAAAAAGCATATGAAGAAAGTCAAAAAGATAATGTATCAAATATGAAAATATCAAGAAAAGGAAATACTGTTTATAAAATAGATGACAGAAAAACTGATGTTACAATTGATTCAATAATAAAAGACGATCTAAATAATATTACAACAGACAATGCTATTTTTGTAAAAAAAGACGGAATTGTAACACGTATGTCTGGAAATAGAAATATTTCAAATGAAAGAGGTGAGTAACTTGAAAAATTTTAAATTTATAAATATTGCATTGATTGTTATTATTGTTATACTTTTACTATTTGGACTATATATATGTGTTTTTCAAGTTTCATCATCTAATGATAATATTGCAGACTCTAACTTAAAAACTGCTTCTGAAACTGTAAAATATGATATTTCTGAGACAAATAATGCTATAATTCATACTAGGTATCTTGGAAATAATAACTTATTTTATAACATTATTAACACATATATAGTAAAAACTGTTACTACATATAATTTTGATGAAAACGATAATATTACAAGTGCAAATATTAAATATTATTACAAAAACGAAAATGATGCAAAAAAAGATTATAAAAATAAAGAAAGTGATCTATTAAAAACTAGTTTTAATAGCAATTTAGAAATTTCTAAAAATGTTATTACTCAAAATATTACAGATTTGTTTAAAGATATGTCAAAAAGCGAAGTTAAAAACAATATACTTTCTGGATATCAAGAATAAACATAAGATTAGACTCGACTATAATTTTTTAGTTATATCATAGTCGAGTCATTCATATCGATATATTCTTGTAACATACTACGCATAACTTTTATGCTTAAAATTAATTTTTTGTAGTAATACTTATTTTGTTTGCATTTGCACCAAGTTGATCTACTAAAATTTGTTGAATTATTGCAATTTGATCTTTTTTTAGTTCTTCTTTAGAGCTTATCACTACATTAATATTATCATTGCTTGTTGGAATAATAACTATATCATCAATTCCTTTTGATTTTATAACGTTTTCAACCATTGTTATAAGATTTTTTTCCTCAATTAAAGAATTTAACTTTTTTTGATATTCATTTACCTGATCTTTTGATGTATTTTCATTTGCTATTATCTTGTTATAATTCTCACTCATTTCAGAAAACATATTGTCTCTGTCGTATCTAAACACAGATATAGAATCATTACTTGTTTTATCACTTTCATTATTTATCTCTTTTTTATCTGTCACATTTGAATTTACACTCTTTGCATTACTACTATCTTGATTACTATTTAACTTTTCCTCATTGCTATTTCCATATATACTTACGTTTTCATATTTAAAACTATCTTTTCCATTTACATATATTGTTTGACCAAGATTTTTTTCTCTTTCAGGATTATATTTATAATTTATATATCCAGCTACAACTAGCATAAAAAGTAATGACATTATAGCTAGTGAACTCCTTTTTATAACTTTCATAAATCTCACCTATCCTTGTTTTTCAAACACTTGAACTTTATATGCAGCTATATTTGTAACACTAGAAATAGCAGATGCAATCTTCGATCTAATCTCAACACTATTTGCTCCTTTAGCAACAACAATTGCTCCCTCTATTTTTGGAAGTTCAACAGATTCTACAATTGCCGTTTTACTTCCACTAGTTTCATTATATGCAACAGATGCCTCTTTTGATGAATTTCCATCTTTTATTTCTTCTTTTGTGTTATACACCACATTTTGTTTTGTATCTTGAGAATAAGTTAGTACTACTGAAACGTCACTTATTCCAGATATTTGTGACAAAATATTTTCTAATTTTTTCTCCAAATCTGTTTGATCTATGTTATTACTTACACTACTTACATTTTCATCACTTTCTGCTTTTTTTGTAATATTTGATTCATTACTACCGTTTTTATCAAATATTAAATTAATTGAAATTAAAAGTATAACTAAAAGAATTACTAGTAAAACTAGATTCTGTGTCCTTTTTTCTTTATCTTTTGTTATGTTTTTTATTGTTTCAAGATAATTCATAACTACTCCTCCACCACTTCTATTTTTGAATATTCAATTTTATATTCATCTTTTACATACTTTACTACAGTGTTAACGCTATCAATGCTTGTACCATTCGTTCCCTTTTTTATGTTTATTTCTAACTTTTCAATATCATAGTTATCACTCATAAAAATTTCAATTTTATTTACAGTAATACCTTTATCTTTTAATTTATTTGTTATATCTGCCTTTATGCTATTTACAAAACTTTGTTTTACTGTATCTGTTTGTGATTTGCTTATATTTTGAGTATCTATATTATTTGCTGATGTTGCATCTATATTTGATATAACTGATTTAATGCTTCTTTCAAGTTCACCACTTTTAAATACATCTATTACTGGTGAAAGTATTGCAATTACACTCATCACTCCCATAAGTGAGAGTACATATTTTCTTATTTTATTTTTAGGCAAAAATAGCTTTGCTATCATCATAAATATTCCTAAACATAAAAGTACATTTATCCAATTTTTTATTATTCCTATCATTATCATTTTCCCCCTTTACTTTATAACGCTTCCAGCTAAGTTTAAAATAATACCAATTGATATTATAAAAAGTATTGATACACCTATTAAAATTCCAAGTAAAGTTTTATATGTATCTGCAAACAGTTCTACATACTCAGAAACATCTTTTTGATGACATATAGGTTCAATTAACACTGCAAGTATTTTATATATAAACATTATTGCAGCTATTTTTATAACTGGAGTAATTACTACTAAAATTACAACGATAACCCCTAATATACCTCCAACTTTTGATATTATTTTTGTTGCACCAACTACGGTTTCAAAACTATCTGAAAAAAATTTTCCAACTACTGGTACAAAATTTGACACTGCTGCTTGTGTTGCTTTTACAGCTAATGTATCAACAGACGTACTAAGTGAACTTTCAAGCGAAAGTATTCCTAAAAATACTGTAAATACTACTCCAATTATCCAAAGTCCACCACTATTTAAGATTTTTGACATTTTATTTAGCTTTATATCATCCGAAATTCTTGATATTACATTAAAAGCAACCGAAAGTGATATCAAAGGAACTACTACATAATTTATTATAAAACCTATAAGACTTGCAAGAAAAAGTAGTAATGGTTGTATTATACCAACAGTATTAATTGCTCCTGTTGCAATTAACACCGCTACTAAAAAAGGTGATATTATCTGCATTAATGTAGTTATATTAGTTATAACAGTTTTAAAATCTAAAAGTACTCTTATAAATTCAGATATTGAAATTGTTGCTATAGCAAAGAAACACACAAGTTTTGCAATTTGTGATACATCACTTTTTTCTTCTATTTGCAAGCTATCTATTACTGCAAGTATTACAATTATTATAAATATCAAAATAGATGATTTAAAAACTGATATAATTTCTTTTCCAAAAATATTTAAAAGTTTCAGACTAGCCTTACTAAAATCGACATTTCCACCTGATACTAAGTCTTTTGATATCTCTTCTAAGTTAAATTCATCTATTCCACTTTCTTTTACATATTCATTTAAAGAATTTACGTACTCATCTAAATTTAAATTGTTTGCTACTGAGTCTTTTACATCTTCTACATTTTTTGTATTAATCTCAGATTCATTATCAGTTTTTACTGCATAAATAACATGATTTTTTGAAGTAATACAATTAAAACAGCTTGTTAAAAAAAGTAATATGATAAATACTATAATTATTTCTAAATGTAAGGTATTTGTCTTAAATATAATATTTTTATTTAGTTTTAGTATTTTTTTTATTTTTCTTCTTTCGTCTTTTTTACTACTTTCTTTATTGCTTTTTTTATTTAATACTAATTTCTTTCTTTTTTTTTCTTCTTCATATATATTGCAAGTTATTTTTTTTAATATTTTCATATAAGTCCTACTAATATATTAACAAGACTTGTCATAACTGGTAAACTTAATACTACAATTATTACCTTTCCCGCCATTTCTAATTTTGTAGCAATTGCATTTTGAGATGCATCTTGACATATATTCTTTCCAAATTCAACTACATAAGCAATTATAGTTATTTTCATTATAATTGCTAAAAAATCTTTATTTATACCTGATTTTTCAATAAGTGTGGATAAAAGTTGATACACACCTTCTAGCTTATACACAATTATTAAAAGTAATGATACCGAAGTAAATATTGTAAGAAGAAGAGCTATTTCACTTCTTTGTTCACGTATTACCAAAATTAAACAAACTGATACAATACAAAAAGCGACTATTTTAAATATTTCTTCCATATGTTTCACCTTTATAACTTAAATACAGTTCTTACAGTTTCAAAAAGAGTACTAATTTGAGATATTACTATCATCAAAACTATTATAAGACCTGTAAGTGTTGTCATCATTGCTTGATCTTCCCTGCCTGCTTTTGTTAACACTTGATTTAGTACTGCTACTAATATTCCAATACCTGCAATTTTAAAAAGTAAATCTATATCCATAATACTTTTCCCCTTTTTTAAATGAAAATTACAACAACCATTATTCCTGCAATTACTCCTATTGTTTTATACATTTTTGAATTATTTAATTTAATTTCATTTGCCTCTTTAATCTGATTTTCAAGAATACTTATACTATTGTTAATTATATTTACCTGTGAATCTAAATCACTTCTTCCCATATTATTTAGTGTTGATATTATAACATTCTTATCATACTCAGTAAGTTCATTAATATTACCTATATTTTCTGATATACTCTTAGAGATAAGATATGTACTATCTGTATTTAGCATGTCTACTACTATATTTCCTATTGCATCTTTTAAAGTAGTATTCAACTTTTGTCTTGAACTTTCATAAGCATTTGGAAGATAACTTAACATGTAACTTATTTCATTTTTAACCAATTCTAAAAAAGTTACCATATCACGTAATATATATTCTCTATTTTTAAGTTTAGATGCTTTTATATTTCCAATATATGCAGATAGCAAAATAATTAAAATTGAAATTGTTATTTTTGCGCCTATCATATGTGACCTCCAAGTTCATGAATTTTTTCTATAGTTCCAACTTTGGGTTTATTCGTTAAAACTATTACAATATCAAACAACCTATCATGTAACATTTTACTTACTCCTTCTTTTAGTTTTATATCTTCAATATCCTTTCCGTGCATTGTAAATACAAGTTTTACACCACTTAATGTTGCATATCTAATTGCATCTATATCCTCGTTTTTTCCTATTTCATCTGTTGCAATTACATTTATTCCCATACTTCTAACTAGCATATTTATTCCATCACTTTTCTTACAGTTAGACATAACATCAGTCCTTAGTCCTAAATCTACGTTAATAATTCCATTAAAACATGATGCTATCTCACCTCTTTCATCAACTACCCCAACATTTACACCTCTAAATCCTAAGCTTTCAACGCCACTACTTAATTGTCTTATAACGTCTCTTAAAAGCGTAGTTTTTCCACATCCAGGTGGTGAAACTATTAAAGTGTTTTGACATTTTCCATCTTTTATTATATATCTAATTACTTTATCTGCACATCCAATCACTTGTCTTGCAACACGTATATTCATACTATTTATATTTTTTATATTCTTAATAACTCCGTTTTCAACTACTACCTCACCACATATTCCAATTCTATGTCCGCCTTTTATAACTGTAAATCCGTTGTTTATATCATTTTGAATTGCATAAAGTGAATTTTTAGATACTTTAATTAATATCTCGAGTAAATCGTTTAAAGTTACAATACAAGACAAGTATACCTCAATATCTGCAACTACAACAATTCCATGTTTTCCTACTCTTAACCTTATTTCATTAAAATTCCCATTTGTTCCTATATTTCTTACTTCATTTGATATATTATCCGGCAAAATTTTTAGTATTTCATCTAACATATAATCACCTTAACTTATATAAATATTAATATTAATATTTATATTTATATTTATATTCTAATACTTTTTTACTAAATTTCTTGTAGAAGTTTGCGTAAAATAGCATAATATTTTATCTAGTTTTAGCAAAAAAAGAAGATGCTTAAATTTTTACTTTAAACATCTATTTATGTTATTATGTATATACTTTTTATAATACTTTTTTGCAAAGAAAAAAAGCGCCTAAATAAACATTTAAGCGTTTTTCATTTAATAAAATAAGATTTTCTATACTTTAAATAACTCCATAATTTCTTCCTTACTCATAGTGTTTATAAATTTAGTATTATTAGATATTACAGAGTTAGTCAAGTCTTTCTTTCTTTCTTGCAAATTAATTATTTTTTCTTCTATTGTTCCAGATGAAATAAGTTTAAATACCTGTACATTATTTCTTTGACCAATTCTATATGCTCTATCTGTAGCTTGATTTTCAGCAGATAAATTCCACCATGGATCATAGTGTATAACCATATCAGCTCCTGTAAGATTAAGACCTGTTCCACCAGCTTTTAGAGAAATCAAAAACACTTTTACATCGTCTCTTGTATTAAATTCATCTACCATTTGTATTCTTGTTTCTACCTTTGTTTTTCCTGTTAGCATAAAATAAGGTATTTCTTCTTTTTCTAATCTTTTTGTTATAATATCAAACATAGAAGTAAATCCAGAAAAAATTAATATTTTATGTCCAGCATAAATTGCATCTTTTATTACTTGCATACATTGTTCAAGTTTACTACTTTGCCCAGTATAATCTTCTATAAAAAGTGAAGGATGGCAGCATATTTGCCTAAGCCTTGTTATCATTGCAAGAACTTTCATCTTACTTTTTTCAAATCCATTTTCATCAATTTCTTCTTCCATTTCCCTTCTAGCCTTTAATAGATAAGCATTATACAATTCTTGCTGCGTTTCATCCATTTGACTATACATTATAGTTTCTGTTTTATCTGGTAATTCTTTTAATACATCTGTTTTCATACGTCTTAGTATAAATGGTGCTACAATTTTTTGTAATTTTTTTAAAATACCCTTTTCATCATCTTTTATTATAGGTACTTCATAATCATCTCTAAATTTTTTATAACTAAAAAGATAACCAGGCATACAAAAATCAAAAATTGACCAAAGCTCAGAAAGTGAATTTTCAATTGGAGTTCCAGTAAGTGCAAACCTAGTTGTTGCGTTTATCTGTTTTAGTGCTTTTGCATTTTTTGTATTATTATTTTTTATATATTGTGCTTCATCGGCAATGGCATACTTAAAAGTAAACTCTTTATATAATTCTATGTCTCTTTTTAAAAGATCATATGACGTTAAAACAACATCTACTTTATCTAAACTTTGAATTAGTTCTTCTCTAGATTTTGCACTACCAGATACAACCAATACATTAATATCTGGTGCAAATTTTTTTATCTCTTTTTCCCAATTTATATATAATGAACTTGGACACACAACAATTGAAGTAAAACTTTCTTTTTGATCTTTGCTACTGCTTTTGCTCTCATTATTTTTAATACTTTTTTCTTTATTTATTTTTGCATCTATTAAAAGTGCAATTATTTGAATTGTTTTACCAAGCCCCATATCGTCTGCAAGTATTCCCCCAAAGTTATATTTATCTAACATCTTTAACCAATTAAACCCTGTTTTTTGGTAATTTCTTAAAATTCCATTTAAACAACTTGGCACTTCATATGAACTTTCTTCAACATTTTTTACTTCATTTACAACTTTTGCAAATGAACTATCTACATTTGCATTAATATTAGTACTTTCTTTTAAAAGAGTATCTAAATATATACTTCTATATTTTGGTAAATTAAATTTACCACTAGCTATTTCAAAAGCAGACACTCCTAAATTCTCATTTAAATTACTAATTGCGTCTATTCCTGAATTTTCAAGATTTAAGAAAGTTCCATCTTTTAGTCTATAGTATTTTTTCTTTTGACTATATCTTTTTAATATATTTTCAAGAGTTTCTTCATCCATATCAAAGTCATCAAAACTTACTTCTAGTAAATTATTTTTTATTCTAACTCCAATATTTAAAGCTTTATTACTTATAATCTGCTTATTTTTTAACTTATCAGTAACCAGTACTTCAAATTTTTGCATAAAATAATTTATTCCATCAGTTAAAAACTCATATATATCATCTTCATTTTTCAAAGACAAGTACTCTTTTTTTTCATTTACCGTAAATTTGTAATCGCTAAAAATTTTCTTTACTTTTATTTCTCTTTTTATATTTCTATTACACTCTAAGCTTAAATTGGTTGCAAATGGATTAAACTCAACATCACCATAGCAAAACTTTACCTTGGCTATAATATTAGATTTATCATCTATATCTAAATAAACTTTTACCGCTAATTCCTGAGGACTATATCTTGTAACAATTTCTGCTGGTACGTCTAGTTTTACTAACTCCTTTATACTTGGGACTAGGTATTCACAAAAACTTGCCGCATCTTTTTTACTTACCTCTAAAGTATCACTTTTCATTTTTCCATAAGCCTTTAAAAAAGGTGAAACTTTGCAAAAAAAATCATTTGTACACCTATGTAGCATATTGTTATACACAATATACATAAATTTTGATCCAAATAATAAAACAAGATCTCCATTTTCATTTACTATTTTTAAGTTTCCTTCATCCATATTTTCTTCAACAGAAAATTTTAAATCCGGATTCATATCAACTAACCTAATAGTATCCTCTGTATTAATACTTAAAGTCTCTCCAACATACATATCAAAAAACTCATCTAAGAATCCTCCATTTAAAGGAATACAAGACTTATACTCTTTTCCTAGTTCTATTGTATTTTTACTTATTGAAGATATAGCTAAAAAATTATTTTCATACTGACAAATATATTCAACAATTTTTTTTGACTTTTCATCAAAAGCATTATTACTATGAAAAAATTCAAAATTTTTACCATATTTTAACTTTTTAGTATTTTTGATTGCCTCAGCAAATTCAATCAAATCTTTTATTACAAAAAATTTATCTTTTCCAACCTTAAAACTCACAAATAAACTATAACTATTTAAGCTTTTTTCTAGTTTTAAATATGGTAATATAACAACATCATGTGTATCATTCATTAATTCGACATTGTCATAATTTTCGTAATATGATATTATCCCACCATTTTGATTAATTTCATTTTGAATATCTTTATATGACTTACCAATTGCATAATTTTCATCTATATCCAAGTTCTCAGATTTTTTATTAAATTCCATATACTTTTCTGGATAAATGTACATATCAAAAATAGATGCTATAACATGTTTACAAGGTGTATTTCTTTTTCCTGATACTGGGCAATCACACTTGAAAGCTAAATAATTATCCTTTTTCTCGATTTCAACTTCATAAATCATAGATCCTGTAACATAAGTTTTAGATTTATATGACACATCCGAGTTATAACTAAATTTAGCTACTTTTACCCTAGATTGTTCAAAGTATTTTTTTCCTCTAATTGATACATCATTTTCTGTTACAGACAATATTTTATTTATTTCTTTTGGACTGATTAACATTTCAACTCTCCTATACAAATTTTTTTAGCCAATCAATATTATATAATTTTCTTATCACTTTGTCAAATATAACAAACAATAAAAGAACTATATAAAAAGTAGCTTATGTACATAATATGTTAAATAAACCATACTATATACATAAGCTAAAATTTATGATCACTTAAGCTTAAATCCAAACACATAATGGGATATTATCTCATATGAGGATAATCTATCTGTGGCAATTCCAAGCTCTAAAAGTTCGTCTCTTTCAATAAAGTTTTCGTTTTCATTATAAAATGACTGACTGATCTTCTCAGCACTACAATTACTTGTAGCTACTATTGCTTCAATTGCCTTATTTTCAAGAATTTCATTTTTACGCTTCAAAAATTTTGCAGCCAATGATTCATTTTCCTTACAATTTACCTCAAGGTCAAAATGTAAGACATATATAACATTATCTGAAACTAAACGTTTATTTCCAAGAGAAAATAATAAAGTAGCAGCTCCAATACAATCTCCCAGTGCAACAGTAACAATTTCAACTTTGATATTTTTTAATAAATCATATATTGCAAAAGCATATGAAATAGAACCTCCCTCTGAACATATTACCAAAATGATCTTTCTAATTTCTTTGTTTCTTTGGCTTAACAATTCAAATAGTACTTTTTCGTACTGTTCCTTATTAATCTTACCAGATACGCTTAAAACAATTGTGTCTTTTAGCAACATAAAAAATCCTCCTCTACAGTTGTAGTAAAATTTATATAATATTGAAAAAAATTATATCATTTTTCTTAATTTATGTCAAATATTATAGGAAATATACTCAAAAATACATAAAAAAATTTAAAAAAGCCCTTAATAGATAATTGTAGTATTTATTATATTATCTATTAAGGACTAGAAGTTATTAATACCTTGTCCCAGCTAAAAATGTAGATATAACATCAGGAAGAAATTTTCTTGGATTTCCGTCAAACACATCTGTTGCAATTCCAAGCTTTAGTAATTCTTCTTTTCTAAGGAATTTATTGTTATCAGCATTCAAGTCACAACAAATTTTTTTAATTGTTTCTTCACTACATTTACTATTTTGTGCAATTGTTTTTACAATTTCCTCCATAAAATAGCGCTGTTTTTCCTCTTCAAAAGAAGATTTTACCCTGCTAAGATTTTCCAAATCCCCCTTATCAGTTGCAAAGTTTAGCATGTACAAAGCATTATTTGAAACTAAACGTTTAGTTCCAAGTGAAAATAAAAGTGCTGCCATATTCATACATGCACCTAATGCTACGGTGGTAATTGGAAGTCCAATACTCTTTAAAAAATCATATATTGCATATGTATGTGTCACAGACCCTCCTTCTGAATTTATTATTAAAAGAATTCCCATTCTTTCTCCCTCTCTTTTTTTCATAATTTCATTAAAAACGTACTCATATTGCTTTCTTTTAATTTTTCCTGAGATGTTAATTATATTAATTCCTTTTACAAACATAACTTCTCCTTTCCTACATTCGTAGTAACATAAATTTTTAATTCTTTTAAATTTTATCACGCATTATAAATTATGTCAATTATTTACTGTTAAATATTTAAAACATAACTATTTTAGTAATTTATATTTTAGTAATTTATATTTTTGAAATTACCTTATTTTTTCATATAAAAAATAAGGTAATTAGTACCATTTTAATACCAATTTACCTTATTACAATTTATATTTTTATTATCTAACCCCAAACTACTTCTTTAAAGTATCATTTATAACTTTCCAAATATCTTGAGTTTCTAAACCTTTTCTCCAAGCACAAACTCCAGCTAAGTTATACTTATTTACAGTCTCAATCCTTCTTTTTACAGAATCAGCATCTTCAATCCATAGCTTATATGTAGTATTCCCCTTAGTATATTCTGCATAATTTTGACCCGAAGCTTCATCTAAAGTTGCTTGCAAATTATTATTTTTTAGAAATGTTTGACAATTAGCCATTGTATATACAGTTGTTGTTGGCTTAGTAGCTCCTGCCTTTTGTGTCCAAAGTCTAGTATAAAATGGAATTCCAAGTATTATTTTATTTGCTGGTATTTTAGAATCGTTCATTAACGACTCTATATTTTCCTCAACCCAACTTATCTCAGAAATAGAGCCTGCAACACTTGACCAGTTTCCTCTTTGATCATAGCCCATAAGCATAACATAATCTACTGCTTCACCCACACCTTTTCTATCAACATATGCAACAAAATATATATCTGCAGAAACCTTTAGACCTGCATTTCTAAGTATTGGTGCAAGTTCACGCACAAACTGCGTAAACACGTCTCTATCTTCAGTTCTCATTGCTTCAAAATCTATGTTTATGCCATCTACTTTATCTTTCTTTAATATTTCAACTAAGTTTTTTATAAACTGCTCCCTGTTATATTCACTATTTACCATAGCAGATGTATCTGCAGCAGTATAATTTACATCATCTATCCCATTTGTAATTATAGGCCATACTTCATATCCATTTTGCTTTGCCTTTTCTAAATATTTAGAACTTGCTTTTGATGATATATCACCTTCTGCATTTTTTAATTCATACCAAGTTGGAGAAACAACATTTACACCTTCTATTTTATCTCCAAGTGTTGATAACTCGCTACCATATTGCCAAAACATATTAATTTTTTCTGCATTTTCTGAGTTATTACTATTACTGATTTTATCTGATGAATTATTTGACACATCAACACTATTTTTTGAAATATACCCAATAATTCCATCTTCTGTTTTAATTTTATACCACCTATTATGCTTTAAACTCTCAGTATAAACAGTTATTTTACTTCCCTTGTTTAATATTTTAAGTACATTAGAATTTGTCTTTAAATCTTCATATACATTTGTAAAATTATACTTTACAACTTGATTTCCATCATTTGTTTTATCTATCGATATTGTTGAAGTTTCTTCATTATACGAAACTATTATATTATATAAATCTTTAACTAAATTTATATCAATATATGCCATGTCATTTATAAATCTTGCAGGTGTTGATATACTCTCTTCCACAAAATTTCTATGTGCTTTATTCTCATCTATCTTGAACTTTAAAACAGTATCTTCTGTAGTAATTATAACCTTTGTTGCTTGCTTATCGTAATAAATGTGAGTATCTATTACCTTTGAAATTGTATCAACAGATATGTATATTCCATCATCTTGTATAAATGGAGTATATGCAGTTGATATGTTATCTCCATAAATTACCAAGTTTGCATTTTTACTGTCTTTCAGACTAGTTTTTGCAACATTAAAATAACTAAATAAAAAAATAGTAGCCAAACAAAACACAACTACACATATATATCTAAATAAATTTTCTTTCAAAAAACTTTCTTCCATAAACTCCCTCTTCTTAACTAAAGTTACACCTCAGATTATACAATATTTTTAAATATTTGTGAAGCTATTTCTACAATTTTGTAATTTTTTTGAAAAAAATAAGAAATCTCATTGAAATCTAAGTATTATTTTATATATTATTTTAGGCAACTTGACATAATTTGATTTGTGTGATATACTAAATACTATGAAAATCGTTATACTAATTTTCAATAACTATTTGAAAGGAGAATATACCAATGAGAACTTAGGAGTCTATTAGCATAGCATATATTTTAGATTACTAATTAAAAAAACAAGACTAGGAGAGAAAAATATGGAATTTCTAAGAAAAATTAACTGGTACAAATTATTTTTAGTAGCACTTTTTATAGCGTTGCTAGTAATTGTTGATGAAAAATCTAAAGAACAACAAAAACTACTTAAAAAAATTGCAGAAATTGAAACTGAAGCAGAAGCAAAAACAGAAACTGAAACTGAAGCTAATTCATTAATGCAAACTTCTGAGGTTATTAACAATGGTATCTCAGATTTAATCTTTAATGTAACCGATACAAGTGGAGTTGAACTTCAGGCTGAATTTAATATATATGATAATGAAAAAAATCTTATATATTCAAACTATCCTGTAGGAAAGAAGTTTCCATTCAAGGCTGGTACTTACTATTACAGCATTGCTAGCGTACCAACTGGATTTGTACAAGAAAGTACCATTTTCAAATTTGAAATAACAGGAAAAGACGTACTACAAACAATGCATATTGTGCTTGAAAAAGGGTACACGTTATCATACACAACCAACATACCCCACTTAACAATTGGAATATACAACAGTAATAGTGTTTTAATTGATGAGCTTCAATTAAATGATGGCAAAACTACTAGCATCGTTTTACCTAAAGGAACCTATTACTATTGTATTGTTAGTGCACCTGTAGATGCTAAGATTAAACTTAATGAATTTTCCAAGCTTGATCTTAACAAAAACTTAAATATTATGCTAAATTAAACTAATAGTTTTACCCCCTTATAGGCATACACCTATAAGGGGTTTTAAAAATTGTTTAATATTTTTCTTAATACTCTACTGCCTCTATCACCAATTTTATTAACTCCTTATTTACAAAATTAATAATTGGTCTTAAATCACTCATAGACATAGATTTTGGATCCTCTAGCTTTGAGGTATCTATCTTTTTACCACAAATCTTTGTAAAAATATCAGCACAGTACCTCTCCGTCACCCTCCTTCTATCTCCATACTTCTTTATAACTGGATACATATCAAATCTGTCTGTTACTTTTTGATCAAGGATACTAGAATAAATACTTACCCTGATATTCATTTTTGGTGGATCTCCACTCATTACGAAAGTTCCACATCCACCAGCAACTGAACCCCGTGGAATCCTATTTGCCTTAACTCCATTTTTTAAATATGAGCCAGTTGACTTTTCATAGTAATAGTCAGTAATTTCTACATTTACCATTTCTTTTTCCTCCATTTGTTTAATTTAACAAAAATAAAAATTGTTACGTGGTAAGTATAACAATTTTTTTATATTATGTCAAGCATTAAGTATAAACTTTTCAATTTTTATAGATTTTTAGCCTCTTTTAGCTTATTTTTCTGCTAAGCAGCAACTTTTTTACCAACTATATCATAGTAAATAATAATTTAACAGAGTAACTTATGAAAACATAAGTTACTCTGCCATTAATTTTTTAAGTAAATCTTTCCATTAGAATCAATTATGAATTCTTTTTTATCTCTTACAGCCAGTAATGTAGCAGCATTTTCATACACTGAAATATAGTCAAAGTCTTCCTCTAACAAAATACTGCCAAACATGTTCATAATATTATAACTGCCACTTAGCCTCTTTACTATACTAATTCCATAACTAAATTCAGTAGCTCTAAGAAAATTTTCAAATGATAAAATTTGACCATACTTAGTTAAAAAATTCCACGTACAATCCTGCCTTTGAATCTTTGCAATTCCATCAACAAAGTCAAAAATTTGAAAAAAATCTTCAAATGAAATTAATACACCATCTTTACTTAGTACATTATACAATTCATTTTTTCTTTTTACTATAGCAAGACCTTCTTCAAAATCAAAAGCCTCTAAAAATCTCTCATTTGAAACCAGACTTCCATCAATTCTTAAAAAATTAACAAAGCAGTCCTTATCAGTTACTCTTGCAATACCGTCTTTAAACTCTTCAATTTTGCAAAAATCTTCTCTTGAGCGTAAACTTCCATCCCTTCCCATAATGTTATAATATGAATTATTCAATTTTACAATAAGTATTTCATTATTTTCAATCATATTATAACTGATATCATTATTTACCAAACAACCATTACACATATAGCGCACCTCCTTAATCTTAATAAAAACTAAAGCACAAAAACAATACCAACTAACAAAATTATACCATAGACATTTTTCTACGTCAATTCATTTTTTTGCTTTATCAATAAAAAGCCATTAATCTGTAATAGACTAACGGCTCATTGTTATATAATTATGTTGCATTTTTTATTAGTACATCAATAATTTCTTGATAAGAATATCCATCATGTATAAGCATTTTAGGATACATACTTATATCAGTAAAACCTGGCATTGTATTTACTTCATTAAAATATACATTCTCATCTTTAGTAACAAAAAAGTCTACTCTAGCAAGTTGATTTAGCCTAAAGGACCTAAATATTACTTTTGAGTATTCTTGTATTAGTTTCAAAGTTTTATCAGATATTTTAGCAGGTATTTTTGTATAAGATGTCTTATCGTTATACTTTGAATCAAAATCATATACATCTTGCAAAATAACTATTTCACCAGGAGTAGATGAAATTATATTCCCTCCATTTTCAATAACCGCACATTCTACTTCTTTTTTTTCTGATATATACTTTTCAATTAATATGTTATTGTCAAATTTCAAAGAAAACTCGATTGAATCTTTAAGATCCTCTATTTTTGTTACTTTTTTTATTCCATAAGATGATCCTTCTCTATTTGGTTTTATAAATACAGGAAGTGACAACTTACTTACTATATCCTTACATAAATTGTTAAATTTTAATTCATCTACTCTAATTTTTTCAAATTCACTTTTTGAAAGTGCAATAAATGGTACTATTGGTATTTTATTAAATCTTGCTATTTCTTTGCTGAAAGTTTTGTCCATTGAAATACTACTTCCAAGTACTTTACACCCAACATATTTTACCTTTGACATTTCAAAAATACCTTGTATAGTTCCATCCTCACCATATTTTCCATGAAGGACTGGAAATACAACATCAAATTTTTTTAATGTTAACATTATATCATCAATTTTACTCTTATGGCTTTCATCTTGCATCCACTTATTTTCTAATATATTTTTAACATCACCATTATAAAAAAACCAAATTCCTGATTTATCTATTCCTATTTTTTCTACATTATACTTATCTTGGTTAATATTGTTAATTACATTTGAAGCAGATACACATGATATTTCATGCTCTGATGACATTGATCCAAATATTACAGCTACATTTTTTTTATTCAAATTACCACCTACTTTAAATAAGATTAATTATTATAAAAACTAATAATTTTATTATACACAAAATTACGATAAATATTCAAAAAATACTTTAAATATAACTTATATTACTATTATTACTATTTTATTATTTCAAGTGGAGTAAAGTTTGCCATAAGACGTTTAAAGCCAAATTTTTCAAATTTTATTTCTAATTTGTAATCATCTTCCTCTTTCTCGATTTTTTCAATTATACCAATACCGAATTTTTTATGTTTTACAGTTTGACCAACTTCATATTTACCAGCATTTTCATTATTTTGCGGTTTACTTCCAAGTTTTGTTCCACCGATATTACTAAGAAATGAATCAACACTAAGACCGACACTTGGCTTTTTTGACCTTGGAATACTACCAAAACTAGCCTTATTTAAAACTCTATCAACACTTTTATATTCACTATCTAAATAATTAGAACGACTACCTTTTCCATTTAAGCTTTCAAAAGAACTTTCATCATATAACTCTGGTGGAATTTCAGAAACAAATCTTGATGGCATAGTATATGATGTTGAACCATAAAGTGTTCTTTTTGATGCATTTGTTATATAAAGTCTTTTCTTTGCTCTTGTTATTCCAACATAACATAGTCTTCTTTCTTCTTCTGCAGTTTCGTCCTCGTCAATTGATCGTTTAGATGGGAAAAGTCCTTCTTCCATACCAACTAAAAATACTACCTCAAATTCCAATCCTTTTGCACTGTGCATTGTCATAAGTGTAACAGCATCTGCAGTTTCATCTAGATTATCAACATCAGATACTAAGGCTATACTATCTAAAAAGTCTGCTAAAGAAGCGTCTGCAGTTTCATTTTCAAACTCCATTGCAACACCTATAAATTCCATCAAGTTTTCAAATCTAGTTTGATTTTCCTCTGTATCTTCTTCATTTAACATAGCTTCATAACCAGTATTTTTTAATATCATCTTCATAAGTTCAGATACTTTTATAGTGTCTTTTTTTTGTATAATTTCATTCATTACATCTCTAAATGCTATTATATTTCCTGTACTTCTTATTCCAGATAAATTATTACTATCTTGTATTAACTTAAATATTGAAACACCTTTAGCAGTAGCAAGCGCATCTAATCTATCTACAGCAGTGTCACCTATTCCTCTTTTGGGCTCATTTATTATTCTTTTTAAGGAAATATTATCATCTTGATTTTGTACTAACTTTAAATATGAAGTTAAATCTTTAATTTCTTTTCTTGAATAGAATTTAAGCCCTCCAATTAACCTATATGGAGTTCCACTTCTCATAAAAACTTCTTCTAGCACACGTGCCTGTGCATTTGTTCTAAACAAAAGTGCAAAATCTGAATACTTCATTTTCTCTTTTCTACAAAGCTCATCAATTTTATCTACTATATATTCTACTTCTTCATATTCATTTGGTAGAGTTTTATAAAAAATCTTATCACCTTTACCATTTTGTGTCCATAAATTTTTATCTATTTTGGATTTGTTATTTTTAATAACGTTATTAGCACAGTCTAGTATATTTTGCGTGCTCCTATAATTTTCTTCAAGCTTTACAATTTTTGCATCTTTATATTCTCTTTCAAAGTTTAAAATGTTAGAAATATCAGCGCCTCTAAATCCATATATACTCTGTGATTCATCACCAACAACACATATATGTCCATGAGCACTACTAATTAAACTTATAAGCATAAATTGTACTTTATTTGTATCTTGATACTCATCCACTAATACATACTTAAATTTTGATTGATAATAACTAAGTCTATCTGGATTTTCAAGAAGAATTTTCACAGTAAGCATAAGTATATCATCAAAATCAATTGCATTATTTGATATTAATGTTTTTTGATATAATTCATATACTTTTGCAATTTGCTCCTTCCTAAAGTCGCCTATTGCATCCTTTGCATATTTTTCATAGTCTATCATCTTATCCTTTGAACTACTTATTTCATATTTTATTAATGAAACAGGATATTTTTTATCATCTATGTTTAGTTTCTTAATTACTTCTTTTATGACCTTTTCTTTATCAAGTTCATCAAATATATTAAAATCTCTAGAATATCCTACAAGTTCAATTTCTCTTTTTAAGATTCTAACACAAACAGAGTGAAAAGTACCAAGCCAAATATCATTACTATTTGCACCAATTAATTTTTCTACTCTTTCTTTCATCTCTCTTGCTGCTTTATTAGTAAATGTTATAGCTAAAATTTCCCATGGCTTTACAAAACCTGTTTCTAATAAATATGCAATTTTATACGTAAGTACTCTAGTTTTACCACTACCAGCACCTGCTAAAATAAGAAGAGGACCATCAGTATATTTTGCAGCCTCTCTTTGTTTATCGTTTAATCCATTTAATAAATCACTCATAATTACACCTCAAGTAAACTTGTGTTTACTTTATAATTATACCAAAAAATAGCCTTTTAGGCAATAAAAAAATTTAATATTTGCATATCTAACATTTTATTTTATAATTATGTAAATAATGACTATAAATTGCGTCTAATATTTCAGTATATTACTTTTTTTATTTCGATAAATTTATTAGAAAGTATTGACATACTCATGTAAAATGTGTTATAAGTATAGCATAACTAATAAACTTAAAAGCTATATAAATAATTTTGTATACAATAATTATACTTCTTTTGGGTGATGAGCCCTTTTGAATTAAAGTATATTATAGTTGCACCTTTATTTTATAACTTTACCACACTAAGAAAAGGAGAACAACCTATGACTACTAATTACGAAGATCAAGACTTACAGGAGGTTATCGAGTACTTATCAGAGGTTCCAGGAGGGGCTGAAATGTTCAAGAAATATTATGTTGAATCTGGATTAGCGTCTTCTGATGCTTGGCAACGGTTCTTAGAATCAGGAAAAGAAAAAAAATAACAAAGCTGCAAACCACATATCTAGCTTATTGTGATAATATCACACATTTTAAAGCTTAGGTATACGAAAAACTACTAAGTGCATGCACTTAGTAGTTTTTTTATATCATCTTAAGCAGACACTGTAGCCTGATTACTAACTACTTTTTGACTACGTTTCCCCTTATTATTTTTATATGCATCTAACGAAGCATATATCTTTTCTTTGGCAGTTTCATTCTGGCTTAGATAGTATTCATCCACATAATTCATTAGATTATACCATGCATTACATCCAAGTACACTATCATAGCTATTTACGATATAGGATATATCTCCACATGACATGCAATAATAAAATTTATTATATGGCACATAATTGGCAGATCTATCAAATTCAATACTAGTTAAATCACAATGAATTACCGTAAATGCTTCTATTATAGCTCGTATTGGAGCTGAATAATTTTCAATAAAATATACATGTTTATCATATATATCCATATTCACTCCACGCTTCTTACCAGCATTTACACCTTTACAGGTATCGTAAGCAAGCACCCAACAAAGATTTTCTTCAAACTGCTTGCCATAAATTTTAGTTTCTCCCCCAACTTTAATGGCCCTTTGTATAGTAGTAAAACTGTAACTTCCATCAGATGGACAATAACCATCTAACTTTACTACAGAATTTACTGCATAAAATAAGTGATAAAGTTCATGAGCCATAATAAGTCTAATCCATTCAACTGGATCATTAGGGTTAATATCATAAGATATTTCAAATCCTTTTAAAGTATCTTTCTTACTATTTAGCTCCAAGTTAACCCTCATAAGACCATTTGTTGGAGCATCATTTATAAGCTTAAATTTAAATTCAGTATCTAAAACCTTACTTCTAAAGTATCGGTTGTTACACATCCGTGATTGTACAAGTGCAATCACTTCTTTTGACAATTTTTTTAATTTTGTTTCATTTTTTTCTATTATTATAATTTCATTATTTTTCATAATAAGTCCTCCTTACAATTATGTAAACAGACAATAGTCACCACATTTATTATACTATAATTGCTAAAAATTGTCAATATTTCTTCAAAAATTATGTTAACATATAGTACCTACTTCTAAATAATGAATTATCATTACTATATTTCAATTATTCCTCCATAATCTATTATATCTTTGTTTTGATTTTGAATAATAGGTATATGTTTTTTATCTAATAAATCAACAATTTTATAAAAATTACTTTCATTATAAAAATTATTTTTATTTAAAATATCAAATGAAAAAAACATGCCTTTGCTAAGTCTAGCCATACATCCACCAATAAAGCCATACATACTAGAATATACATGTTCATTATTATATAGCTTTATACTTTGTTTTTCTTTCATTTTTACCAAAGTAACATCAAGATCATAACTAGATAATACGTTAGCTATTCCCTCATCAGTTACGACAACACTCCTATTGTCTAATACTCCTATTGAACATTTACTATAACCTTGATTTATATTTATTTTTTCTAACGATTTTTCAGCGATAACTTCTTTTAAAACATCATCAACAAACTTAAAATTTCCTATTGCATACTTTCCAACAATACATACATTATATCTAACATCATTTGGATAGTCTCCTTTTGCCATGCTCTTTCCTTTAACTATATTTATATTACTGTTATTATGTATTACATTTTCAAGTAATTCATAAGTTTTTTCTTCTAAAACAAGAGTATCTTTTACCAAACACGCAAATATATCCACATGTGATGATATCTCATAATACACATTTTCATTTTCTGGAAGCTCAATTAGGTTATATCCAATACTTTTTAAGATTTTCTTTTCATCATTTCTCATTCTATGATCTATAATCAAAGTATTCATATTTTTCTCCAATTATAACATATTTCTTTTTTTAAGTATTATTGTAACAATTGCAGTAACAAGCACAGAAATGACAACTACCTCATAAAACCCTATAATACTAGTATTAAATGGAAACTCTACATTCATTCCAAGGAAACTAGAAATAAGGGTTGGAATTGAAATTATAACAGTAATTGAAGTTAATACTTTCATAACAATATTTAAATTATTAGATACCATTGTTCCTAGTATATCAATTATTCCATTTAATATTTCACCATATGTTTGAATCATTTCCATTGCTTGTCTATTTTCAATCATTGTATCTTCCAAAATATCTTCATCTTCATCATATAATTTTATTGATTTTCCTCTACTAAGTTTTTCTAAAACAACTTGATTTCCTTTTACTGAAGTATTAAAATAAATCATAGTTTTTTGAAATTTCATTAGTTTTTGCAAATCACTGTTTTTCATACTTTTTATCATATGTGATTCAAAGTACTCGATATCTTTACTAATATAGTTTAGATATTTAACATAATCCTGAGCTATTTCAAAAAGTATTTGAAATACAAACCTTGATTTTTTCTCAGTTTGAACATAGTTATTTTTTGCTTTATTTAATATTGTATCAATAGCATTAATATTTGCATTAGATATTGAAATAAACATATCATCTCTAACAAATATTAATCCAATTGGAAGTGTTGTATATAATTTTTCATTTTTCGATGTTTCTGTTATAGGTGAATCTACTACAATAAGTATTGTACTATCCTCATCTGACTCATCAATATGTGCTTTTTCTGCCATATCAAGTGGGTATCTTAATGTTTGCTCATCTATTTTAATTAAGCTTGCTACTTTCTTTATTTCATCTTCTGTTGGTTTAACCATATTAATCCAGCAACCTTTTTCTGGTATTTCCACTAAATCTAATTTTCCTGTACTCACATTTGATTTATATATATTTATCATATTTATCACATTCCTTTCCATCATATATAATATTCTAAGTTTAAGTTAATTCATATCTAATATTTTAATACTCTACTTAAATTTTGTCAACAAAGTAGTCATACTTTACATAATTTTTAGTCAAAAAAAATACTTAATAGTATTAATTAATACTACTAAGTACTTTTTTATATTATATTATATTACATTATAACATTATAGCAAAAATAAAACTATTTCTCATTTCTAAGCCACTCATCAATACCTGCAAACATACTCTTTTCTTTCTTTTTAGTTCCATAAACAGGTGGATCATAATTTAACCTATGCAAACAAATGCTTCTAAATTCTTTAGAAAACTCCTTAGGTGTAGCTGCATCAACTACCTGAATAAAATATGGTACTTTAGTATAAAAAGTTGCCGCCTTATCAGAAACAGCAGATGATTTTTTGGATTCTAAAAGAACCAATATAAGGATTTTTTCAAACATAATTGCTAAAAGACTAGGCGTTATAGCCTCAGGCAACTCTCCTGCAATAATATGTGACATCCGATATGCTTCTTCTGGAAGTCCAGGATAAAGGTTTTCAGCTTCAAAAAATGACTCATATACTTCCTTTTTAGTAATTACATTTTCAATGTTCATAGAAATTCCTCCATAATTTTTTTAGTAAAATACAGCAACTATATATATTATACATAGTTATCTAAATACAATCAGTAACACTTACCTTGGATATATTGCTTTAAAATCAATCCAGTCTGGCAATTCATCCTTAGTAGCAGAATACATTTCTATCGTTCCATCAGTAAGATTTAACGCTATAACTCCATAGTCCTGATTACCTAATAAAAAAGCATCCTCTTTATATGAAAATATTTCATACGGCACATAATTGTCATCAATATCGAATCTATGTTCTCCAATTACTATAGTAGGATACTTCATCCTTATAGCTCTCTTAGCATCAGAATTCCAGCTTAATGATACATCAAAACATATTCTCTTTTGAATAAATACTGGCTCATTATTTTCCTTTTGAATAATAAATCCAGGAATGGAATTACTAGAAAAATTAGATTCAATTTGGTATACCATAACCTCATCTTTGTTTACCCACAATATTTGTGGACTTACAATAGTATAAGCTATGTTTTCATTATCTGGATTTATAAAACTAAACTTTTCTATGAGTTCTTCAGATGATACTACGCTTCTGGTATTAATATCTAAGTTTCTGTTTATATCTACTAATTTTGGTCTTGGTGTAAGTTCTGAAAACACGCACATTATTATCATCAAAAATGCTAAAAAGGCACTAGACCGATAAAACCAATTATAGTTTGTATACCTTCTTGCATTCCAGAAAATTAAGTTGTATATCCAGGAGTCAATAATTAATGCAGGCCACATCCAATTATATGCTACTAATAAAGTATAGGGCTTACAAGAAATATATAAAAAAACAAATATCCAAGAAAGATGCACAAAAAAAGAAATTATAGCAAATTCAATACATGCCTCTTTCACTTCTTCAAATCCATGAAAAAGTTTAAGCTCTCCTACACAGTAAGATGTGGTGTAAAAAAAAGATACAAATAGGCTTACACATAATAAACTAAACATCCAAAAATCCTCCATAATTTTAATACTAATACTAATATCTACACATTCTAAGTAACCATTTATTTTTCCTCCCTTAAAATTATTTTTGAAAATATATATGTTACATCGAAAATATTGTATCACTTTAATTTTTTTATGTCAAGCCAAATTTAATAATTAATTTAAAGTAGTACACATTATAATTATTAAGCAGCATATTTTTTAATTTTATATCCGAATAATACACGTAAATACAAAAAAAAGCCAGTGAAAGGTAATAACTATATTCACCTCTCACTTAGCTTTTATACAACTTTAAAATAGCTTACCTTTAGGATACGTTGATTCAAAATCAACCCACTTAGGTACTTCTCCAGTTGACTCAGAATATTTTTCAGATGTGCCATCATTTAAATTTAGAATTATAATTCCATAATCATTTCCGTTAGAGAAAAACAAATTCTCCCTATATACAAATATTTCATATGAGTTATATTCATCATCCACATCAAACATATGCTCCCCTATTATTTCTGTTTGATATTTTTTTCTTACCGTTCTTAAAGCATCCTTACCAAATTTAAGGGATTTATCATAATAGATCTTTTTTGGAATAATTATAGGTGTTTTTCCATCTACCTGAACTATAAAGCCTGGAATATATTTCTCATTATCCTCACTACTTACGTGATATACCAGAACTTTTTCATTATTTATCACTCTTACTCCAGATTTTTCAACAGAAAATTTTAACTTACTACTATCATTACCTATCGCATATTCAAATTGCTCTAAAACTTTATCGGTAGACTCTGAATTTGACATTTCTTGATCTAGTATAACATCATGTACACTTACAATTTCCTGAGTAATTATAAAAGATGAGAAAAAATATGATAAAATCCATATACCAAAAAATACAAGTTCTATTACTCCATGCACAATCAAATAATCATAATCATAGTCATAACAAGAGTCATAATCATAAATATACATTATCCATCTAAAGACAATTGTAAAACAGATTAATGTTTCAGGTACCCACATCCAAATTAAAGCTATAGTCATAGTAAATGGCTTACAAGAAAGGTACATAAACAAAGATGTCCATATAAATCTAATAATAAAGTATGCTATATTTTTTGCTATCCACTGTAATCTTATTTCAAATTCATCCCAAAATAATATCTCTAAAATATCTACAATTGCAGTGCAGAGCAATGATGATACTGCACTTATTACGATAAGTTTAAACATGCTCTCTCCTTTCAGTAAAGAAATTATTAAGTTCTACCTATTTAATAGCCCTAAGTATTCATATTATTCTCCTCCTAAAAAATTATTTTTTTAATAACAATTTATAACAGTAACATTATATCATTTTTGATTTTTATGTCAAGCTGTTTGCTTTTTATTTAACTAAGGCTTTCATTTAATCTTTTTTTAATCTGATTAATGTACTATTTTAATTATTTTAATTTACATAGTAAGTGTACCACCTGGAGTTTCTAAAATTATTAATACCTTCTCTTCTTCTAACGTATCTGTGTTTATATAAACCAAAAATTCTCTTTCTTCAACTATTCCTTTAAATTCATAAGTTAAAACTTCATCTTTAGAATCTGTTGGTATTATTGCAAGTCCCATTGAAATAATACGTATATCGTTATTTAACTTAAGTTTTGCATCGTCAATTGATGTAGTTAATACTGCTTTTTCTCTTTTTTTGTGATTAAATACATATCCTTGAGCTTCCACAGAACAAATTTCACCATTATCTAATGCAATTTTTACTTTAATTAAATCTGGATATAATACAGTTTCATCCTCTAAAGGAGCAAAATTTATAGTTAGCATATTTTCTGATTTTAAATAGTAAGTTTCTTTTAAATTTTCTATGCCTATACTTTTCAAAAATTCTTTTGCCATGCTTATTGCTTGTGAAGTTACAATATTTTCTTTTTCTACTTTTCTATCACTTATCATTAAATATAATTTACATCCCTTTTTTGTTATATATATATTTCTTATCATATCACTATCTTTTAATTTCAAATCAAATACATATAGATCTATTTTTCCACCTTGTTCACCTCTGTAATTTATATAATCAATACCATCTTTACTAAATATCGCCTCTATAAATTTTGTAGCCTCGTCATTACTACATTCCTTTTCATTTTCTATAAATTTAGCACTTAAACTTAAAATATGATCAGAAAACGCACCATCGTATATAAGTCCTTGGTAATCTTGTGAATTTTTTTCTATTCCTTCAATATTTGCTGAAAAATTAGACAGTTCAACATCACTTAATTTTGCATTTCCTATTTTTTTTAATTCATCCCACTTAATTTTTCCTTCATTTAAGTTTAAATATATTTCAGACATTATATTTGATAATTTACTTATACTACTATATAACTCGTTTAAATTTTTATAGTCACTATCATTTAATGTAGTATTATTTACACAATCTCTCATAAGGACATATGAATAATCACTAAGTTGTGTTAAAAACTTGGATGTAGAAGACATGGCACTTTGTTCTATTGGAAGTGATGATATACTTTCTTTTGTTAAATTAGCTTTACTCCAAATACTAGCAAGTGTGGTGACTGTTAGATTTCTTGTATTTATTATTCTAATTTTTTCTAGTTCTGCCTTTATATTTTTTATGTACCCTATAGCCTCATACATAGATTTATTGTATTCATTTTCTCTTTCTTGTTTTTGCCTTTTAAAATTATTTGTCATCTCCATTGCAAATAAAAATACAAATCCAAATATAACAAAAGTAGCTACATATAGCACTTTTTTATTAATTTTCTCTTTTATATCATCTATTTTTTTTTCAAATTTTTCAATCATATCTATTCTCCTAAAGCAAAGTTATGTTTTCCTATAGTTGTAGTTGTCTCTAGTGAAAATAACCATTTACTTTTAGTTTTTGATGGATTATAAAAATAAAGAGCTCCACCCGTAGGGTCAGACCCATTCATTGCTTCTTGTGCTGCCTTGTAAACGGTTGAACCTTCTTCTATTGCTACATCAAATTGACCATCTTTTACACTTGAAAATTGATTATTTTGATATATTACCCCTGCTATTGTATTAGGAAATTTTGGACTTTTTACCCTATTTAGAATTACTGCGCCAACAGCTACCTGACCAATATATGGTTCACCTCTTGCCTCACCATTTATTAATCTTGCAAGTAATTCAACCATATCATCTCCTGTTACTGGTTTTGCAGTAGATATTGAACTTGCATCTGCTTCTTTTGCATATAAATTAAAATTTTTTGAAAAAATTAAATTATCATAATTAGTTGAAATATATAATGACAATACTAAAGCAAATAAAATTACTACAAGCTTTATCTTTTTTTTAAAATTATTTAGATTAAAACTTTTTCTGTATTCAAGGTCTTTAACTATAATTTTATCTTTCATCACAATACTCCTTTTTATATAAATTATCTATACATATATTTTTATCAAAAAAAAATAATATATACAGTAAAATACTTGCATATATTATTCGTATTATGAAATATAAATTAAATTTTAGTTAAAAGTACAAAATAAAAAAATATTTTTTTAAAAGATATAGTTAAGTACGCTAAGACCAATAACTCCTGGAACACCAAGAATACCTGAGACAAATGCTGTTACCACATTAAAAGGTATATGTAAACCGATTTTAATTCCAACATTATTTATAATAAGTATTAAAATTAACCCAAGTATAATATTTAATGCCAGTTTTAAAAGTTTTTTAAATGGCCATGAAAATATTTTTGCAATTACAATAACTGCAATTGCTGATACAGCAAAGATAAAATATTGCATTATATCACCTCTAATAAAATATATATTAACACACATTTTTTTAGAACAAAAAGAAAAAATAATTGACCACTTTTAAAACTTTAAAGAACTTAATTATAACATTCCTAATAGTTTTATAAATTATATTGAAATTGGAGAAAAAACAAAAAAACAAAGTCACAAGATGTAATTATTCATTGGAATTTTTAGTACATTGTATAAATTTTTACAAATTCTTCACATTGAAATCGTAGTAATTATTTTAAATTTATGATATACTATTTATAATTCTTAAGAAAGGAGTTGACAAACATGCCAGATGTAAAACAAAGAATGATAGATATTGTTAATTCAGTACCTGATGATTATTTTGATGGATTAAAACCAACCGAAATGGTATTTAAACTTATGATGGAATATATTAAAAGGTATGGCGAAGATGAAACAACTATTATTCCTGGAACTGATAAGCATTTTAATTATGAAACTCTAAAAGAAATGCTTGAAGATAAAAATCCAAATTAAAAGAATTAAAAGGAGGTTATATTAATGGATTTTATAAAAAAAACATTAAATCAAGTAAATGTACAAGAAAATACTCTATATGATATTATTTATGATTTATTTTTCTTTGCTAAACTTCATGAAAGTGAAGATGATATAAAAAATGGTAGAGTTTGTACATTGGAAGAATTAAGACAACACATTAATGAATTGGAGGCGAAATATGCAAATAATAATATCGGATGATGCAAAGTCTGCAATTACGGATATATATGACTATTCATATAATATTTCTTCTAATTATGCAAGTAGAATAGTCAATAAGCTCTATGATGCAATTTACGATTTACAAGATTCGCCTTATATTGGTAGATATGTCCCCGAACTTTTGGACAAGCAGTTTCGAGAACGAATCTGTGAAAAATATAGAATTATTTATTATATTTCTGAAAAAGATAATACAATTTTTATACGATACATATTTTGCGGAAGGCAAAATTCTAATTTATTTTTTAAAGTTCATGAAAAAGAACTATTTGATTTTTTTAATCGATTATTTAATTAAATTCTTTTTGTATATTTTCCAAACCAACCCATGCTATATAGAATGTTACTATATTTGATATATATTTTTATGTTTAATAATTTATTATTCATAAAACTTTTATATAATTTTTAAGATTAGTCTATCGTAAAAAAAGTGGTAAAATTTTTATTTTTCATAAGCCTATACTTTTTCGCTTAGATTAACTAAACGACATGCCCGTTGCACCACAAATAAGAGGCAAGATATAAATTATCTTACCCCATCATTTGTTAATTATAAATATTATGCTAAATTATGCTAAAACTTTTACAATTGCTGGATTTACCACCCCACTACCTTCGTAATTATACATAGAGTTATGTTGTATCTTTAATTCTTCGCCATACTTCCACAGCGAAGACAAAATATTTACAGCACATCCATACATGAAAATCGTCACTCCATACACATCTGCCAAACGTGAACTTATGTACCATATATCTGATAATTTTTTACCATGCCTATTCATCAGATATTCCATATACTGCGCCCATAAGATTGTATAATTTATTACACAGTTGTTGTAATAACTTTTCGAGTTAATGGCCTTATAGTTTTCCCACTCCTCCTGTTTATTTTTACCAACAATGGCAAAATCTACACCATCTTTCTTATACTGTCTTATTTTTTGAAGAACAGCCTTCTTTCTGGTCATTTTTTTCAGAGATCTTGCATGATTTACTGCATATTCTTTTGAATTGTAATACTCATACAATTTTCTATCAAACAAAGCACTAGACATATCTCCACTTCTTTGGTACAGGTACAATATCCTATCCATATTTTGTTCATCAACACTTATCTGGAACTCATTAATTTCTATTTCCACAGCTTTTATACCATAGAAATTCGAATATGGATGAAAAAACTTTTTTATTTTTGTAGCAAAATCACAAATAAGGTCACTTGCTATTGACTCAACAGTAACGATTCCATCTTTTATAGATGAAATTACGATAACTTCCTCTGTAATAGGATTTCTAAACCACATACTCTTTCCATACTTTAATATTTCATCAAATCTGAAATAATTAGTACACGTTTTTAAAAACATATTTGTTGTGTCTGAAGCTCTAAGAGGATATCGTACTTGGCAAATCTGAGTATCAACAGAAATTTTATTATCGTCATTCTTGCAGTCAGCTACTGATATAGCCTTCATTAGCATACACACAATATTTTTCTTGCCTGTATTTCCATTAACACATAAACGAATGTTACGGTACTTTACGATTACAGAATCTACATTCTTAAAATTTCCTTTTTCTGAAAACATCCCAGACACTAACCCAGCAATATCTGAAATTTTTTCTCTCCAATCAACTGCTATCTCCATAATTCCAGTTGCATAAGACGTAATTTTGAATGCTATCTCTGTCCGATTCCATCCTTTTTTGAAAAGAAAAACAGAAGCATTAAAAACTAACCCACCATCAGCTGACACACCGTAAAAGCGACCCATTGTTATCTCTTTTCGTCCATCTCTTCTCATAAAAAAATCTACCTTCAATCTGTTATAATTTAGTTGTCATGCATTCCTAGTAATTAAATGCATAATTAAAAATACTTAGTGGTATTATACATCAAATTTACATAATTTTCAACATTTTTTCTTCATATTTATGATTAATTGTTCAACCTAAAAGTCAATATGAAAAAATATACATCCACTTCCTTCATCCAAACATTACTGCTTTTGACTTGTGATTCACTACACTTGGCAGTAAATACCCGTGACTGGACTTTCACCAGCTAGATTAATGCTACCTAGCACACAATTAGAATATTCCCTTGGTCTAAAAAACATGGAAATATTTAATTTTATACTTTATTAATATTCTTATTAATGTCCTTTATTAATATCCTTTCATTTTAATAACAAAAAAAGCTCACAATAAATAAAATTGCAAGCCTTATTTTTTTCATTAAATTATCCTTACTATATCGTTATATGTTACAAATATTGTTAATAGTATAAGTGCACCAAATCCGATGTACGTTATTATTGTTTCTGCTTTTAGTGATAATTTCTTCTTTGTTATTGCCTCACCTAAAACAATTACCACCTTACCTCCATCAAGTGGTGGAAAAGGTAATATATTAGCAATTCCTACGGCTAAAGAAATAATTGCCATTAAATTAAAGAAGCTACTTACATCATCTGTTTTTGATACTACCTCACCTATGCCTATAATTCCAGACATTTCATTTACCTTTACATGACCTTTAAACAATTCTACATAAGACGAAAATATAGATTTTATACTGTCTATAGTATATGTTATGGCAACCCCTAAAGTAACTTTTGACTCACCTGTTTCTTCTATTCCAAGATCCACGATTTTTTTAGAATTTGGAACAAGTGTTTTTAGTATTTGCTCACCTTTTCTATCAAGTTTTAATGTAACTTCACTTCCTGCACTTGCTCTAATTATATTAATTATTTCTGTAGATGTAAGAGTATCTTTTTCATTAACACCGACAATCTTATCTCCAGCCTTTAATCCAGCTTCTGCAGCTGAAGATCCTGCTGCTACCATTTCAATTTCATTAGTTCCTGTATTATCTTTAGCAATCACAAAAGATACACCTATGTATCCAATATCTTTTACTGCATCTTTTATAACAATATCTTTTTGCACTCCATTTTGTAAATACGAAACCGACAAATCTTTACTATCACTCGTGTAGTTATCAAATATAAGCTCTGATGCAAGAGATACATTTTTTCCATTTATTTTAGTTATAGTATCTCCTTCTTTAATTCCATATTCTTTCAAAATTGAGTCATCTGAAATTTTAGCCAAATTAGTGTTTGCAACTGTTTTCAAAGAAAAAGCTATAACTAAAAATATTACAATTGCTAAAATTGCATTAAAACAAACACCTGCAATTAGTACAAGCACTTTTTGCAAAGTACTTTTTTTGGCAAATGAATTTTCACTATCAGATTCTTCTCCTTCACCTTCTATAGCACAATAACCCCCTAAAGGGATCCATCTTAAAGAATACATTGTATCTTTATATTTTTTTTGAATAATCTTTGGACCAAATCCAATTGAAAATTCCCCAACGCCTATTTTAAAAGCTTTTGAAATTATAAAATGTCCAAATTCATGTATAGTTGTAACAACTCCAAGTATTATTATAAGTTTTAATATAGTTATTAAAAATGATATCAATTTTTTTCCTCCTATTTTTTATATACTTTACTTTCAATTATAATATGAATAATTTTAATAAAATATATACAAGTGGTGCAACAAATAACATACTATCACATCTATCAAGTATACCACCATGACCAGGCATTATTGATCCAAAATCTTTTACTCCACAAAATCTTTTTATTGAAGAAGCAGCTAGATCCCCAAACTGACCTGCTATTGAAATAACAACTGATGCAACTATCATAACTGCCATATTAATGTTCATTCCAAAAATTCTATTTGCTACAATTGTAAATGTAACATACGAAATTATAACACCTATTACTCCTGCAATAGCTCCTTCTTTTGATTTTTTTGGACTTATTTTAGGGCATAATTTGTGCTTTCCAAATCTTCTTCCAATAAGATATCCAAATATATCTGACATGAAAGCACCAAGCAATACAAGCCAAATATATACTCTTCCATATTCCATTGATAATATTAATTTTACAAATGAAAATAAAAATGGAATATACACAATAGAAAGAAGAGTAATTGCAATATCAATTACAGTTATATCCAAATTTTTGATTATAATGTACAAAAACATAGTAATTAATATTGCAGGTACGAATATCCTAAGCATCAACATTTTGGTATAATAGTCAATATTAATTCCCATCAAAAATATTCCAAAGCAACTAATATATCCAATTGCAGAAATTGGGTGATATCCCTTTTGCCTAAAACATTTTATATATTCATGCATTGATATTACAGATACCAAAGTTATAAGTATGCTATCTACTATTTTATTATTTATGAGCAATATACAAAGCAATAATGAAAAGTATATTACTGATGACAAAAGTCTTTCCTTCACTATCAAAACCCCTTTATATTTCCATTATATCTCTTTCTTTTTCTTTAAATACGCCATCAACTTTATCAATATACTTATCTGTTAATTTTTGTATATCTTCTTCAAAAGATTTTAAATCATCCTCTGTAATCTCATTTGATTTTTGAGCTGCTTTTGCACTATCAATTCCATCTCTTCTTATATTTCTTATTGCAACTTTAGTATCTTCTGCTAATGCTTTACAATCCTTAACAAGTTCTTTTCTTCTTTGTTCATTTAACTCAGGAAATATTAGTCTTATACAATTTCCATCATTTACAGGATTTATCCCTATATCTGATTTTTGAATTGCTTTTTCTATTCCTCCAAGTAAACTTCTATCCCATGGTGATATCATTATTTGTCTTGCTTCTGGAACTGAAATCGAACCAACTTGATTAATTGGTGTAGCAGCACCATAATAATCAACTTTTATATCATTTAAAATTGCTGGATTAGCTCTTCCAGCTCTTATTTTTGCAAACTCATCTTCTAAGTGCTCAATTGTTTTTTCCATTCTTTCTTCTAATATATCAAAATCCATATATATCTCTCCTTTTTAAATTCACAGTAATATTATACTATAAATGTGAAAAAAATCAAGTAAATTTCTGTGTTAATTTAGTGTAAAAAAATAAATAAATACATATAAAAATTCGACTTTTTCCACATTATATATATATACATTTTATCCGTACCTTAGTACCCATATAAATATTCATTTCTAGCTTTTTTATATTTTACAATTCTAACTCTAACATAATCTTCAAGTTTTTTCATAAATTCATCTGCTGGTAATTTATTTTCAGCTACCATAGAAAGACCTTTTTCCCAACTAGCTGTAAGCCTTGGATTTAGCATATCTGGTATAGTACTCTTTACTACATCGTATACAGCTTCCCCTCTTTTTGTTGGTGTCAAAATTTGAGTTTTAGAATTAGTACTTATATACATAATTTTTTCTAACTTTTTTATAATCTCTGCACGTGTTGCACTAGTTCCTATTCCTTGTCCTTTTATTTGTTCTCTTAATTCATCATCCTCAATTAATTTTCCCGCATTTTCCATAGCAAGTATTATTGTACCAGATGAATACCTAGAAGGTGGTGAAGTTTCAGCTTCTTTTATATAAAAATCTAGTATTTTTATCTCTTGACCTTTTTTTAATTTCCTTAAAAGTTCAATATTATTTTTAACCAAAGTATCTGCCTCTTTATCTTTTTTATCAGTTTCATCTTTTATCTCTGATTGCACATCTTTCGTATCTATATTTTGATTTTTTCTTCCTTTATTTTGTACAAACTCACGTACTTTTGCATCTTCAAATTTATCTTGTCTTAAAACTTTTAAATATCCTTCATCAATACAAATCTTAGCAGATTGTGAAAATTCCTCTTTTCCATCTACTACTATAGTTAAAGAAATTTTGCTATAAGTAGCTGGAGGATAAAATATACTTAAAAATCTTTTTACAATACTGTGGTATACTGCTTTTTGCAATACACCAAGTGCTTCATAATTTTCAAATCCTTGACCAGTTGGTATTATAGCATAGTGATCAGTTATTTTACTATCATCAACATATTTTGTCTTTTCTAAATTAGTTTTATACTTTTGACTTATCATCACATTAATATATTCTTTTATTTTTTCATCTATTTTAGACTTTGCTAGTCCATTCAAATTTTTTGTTATTTCTTTTGCAACACTACTTGAAAGTACCCTAGCATCTGTTCTTGGATAAGTTACAAGCTTTTTTTCATAAAGTTCCTGTATTACTTGTAACGTATCATCAGGACTTATTTTAAATCTTTTTGAACACTCATTTTGAATTTCAGCTAAATTAAAAAGAAGAGGTGGATTATCTTTAGTATTTTTTTTAGTTATTTCTTTTATAATTCCTACTGAACACTTTTCTTTTAAACTGTTTATAAAAGCTGTAGCATCTTCTTTTTTATTAAATCCTGTTTCATTATATAATTTATTTGACTCAAAATATGTAGATGTACTAGTAGATTTCCAATCAGCTAAGAGCTCTTCTTCTTCACTATTTCCAAATTTTCCTTGAATTTTATAATAATTTACTTTCTTAAAGCCTCTAATTTGCCTTTCTCTTTCAACAATCATTCCAAGCACACAAGTCATTACTCTGCCAATAGATACCACGACTCTATCTTCGTTTAATTTTTTGGCTATATCCTTTCCATATGCAAGCGACAATAATCTTGAGAAATTTATTCCTATTAAGTAATCTTCTTTTGCTCTTAAATATGCAGCATCAGACAGTGAGTTATACTCAGATATATCTTTTGCTTGTTTTATTCCATTTAGTATTGCTTCTTCTGTTTGAGAATCTATCCATACTCTTTTTTTCATTTTTTTTGGATTTCCTGCCATATTATCAACAAGCCTATATATATACTCTCCTTCTCTTCCAGAGTCTGTGCACACATATATTACATCAACATCTTCTCTATTTAAAATATTACTTACAATCTGAAATTGTTTAGATACACTTTCAATAACCTCATATTTAAACTCTTTTGGAATAAATGGTAAAGTTGAAAGTGACCAATTTCTTAATTTTTCATCATATTTTTCAGGATAAGACATAGTAACTAAGTGCCCAACACACCACGTTACTATGTATTCATCAGATTCAATAAATCCATTTCCATTTCTTCCACTTATATTTAAAACTTTAGCAAATTCTCTTGCCACACTAGGTTTTTCTGCAATTATTACTTTTTTGCCCATTTTCTACCTCTTATATCTAATTTTATACTATAGTATTATATAACAGTTTAGAGCAAAATTCAAATTTTTAATTCAAAATTAAAACTTTTGTTTTATATTTCTTATACATTTATACTAAATATTCAAAAATATAATTACTGTAAGAAACTAAAAACTCTTCCTATCAGAAGTAGAAGAGTTTCTTAAAATACTTTCATTTTAAAATTTTTATTTTTTTTCAAATGTATCTATTATTTCCAAAAATACCATAATGATACTACCACAGCTTCACCGTCATACTGACCAATCCATTCTCCGCATAGATTTCAATGAGATTACCATCTGCAACAATATCCATCTGTGCCTCTCCTGCAATCAATCTTGGTGCGCTGCATACCAAAGCAGCCTCTGTTTCCTGTGGATGTGTCCGCTTGGTTATGACACTTGTGTCATTTATAAGTAATTCTATTCCGGCTCCGTCCTGGGTCTGCCAGCTTAACTGATATGCCCGGTCATAGCAGATATGCATGCGCCAGATTCCATCCGGTTTTGGTATATCAACGACTGGAAATGCTTCGATTCCCACAGGCTTTTGACACAGATAATACTGATTCTCTATCTGCTGCAATGTAAGCTTTCTTGCCAGCGTCATGGTTCCTCTGTAATCCTGTGCAGGTACTTTGTATACATAATCCCAGCTGTCTGCCCATCCTAAGAGTATGGCATCTTTCGCATTCTGAAACGTTACAGCTGCATAATTATCTGTTCCGTAATCCAAAATGTGTGCCTTTTGCTCTGCCTGAAATGTCCTGCCGTCGAATTCTCCCACATAATACTGCATGACATGATCCTCTTCACCACTTTCCTTTAGCACGACCATACTAATAGACAAGATCCATTTCCTGCCCTG
>OJNH01000018.1_pt1 | contig 140421 bp, 189 predicted proteins | sample 1597361 | NCBI WGS metagenome assembly OJNH01 (sample SAMEA2452136, study PRJEB22498) | human gut metagenome | biome: human feces; feature: human gut; material: feces | place: Australia | collected 2012
TGGCAGATAATAACAAGAATCTGGTATCTTTCTGCCATCGTTTCAGAGAGATTACCGATAAGGCTGGTATTGAGTGTTTGTTTTCTTATCGTACTATTGATAGAATTGCAAAACTCGAAACGGTAATCAATAATCTGTCCGAGGTTCTGTCTATCTCGCTACTTAAGGGAATGGACGAAGATACATTGTCTATTCTTAAGAACGAGCTGTCTGAAGCTAAGGATATGACAAATAACAAGTATGCAAAAGCTATTATCAATGGTAATAGCTGGGATTTTTAAGGAGGTAAACCAATGATGATGGAAGGTTGGCTTTGCCCTCGGTGTCATAAAGTAAATGCGCCTTGGGTGTCACAATGTTCCTGTGAAGATTTTTGGCGTGACAAGATTACTTGTAATCCATGTACTACAGGAGCGTATCCGAGAGACAACTGGTCTGTTACTACAGCCACTAACACTGATGTGAACAGCGATTCTACGAAAACTGTACCCTCGGTATAAGAATAAGGGGAGCTATCTATATAGCTCCCCTTTATTTTTTTGAAAAATTATAATATAATATATATAGAAAGTTAAGAAAGAGGGTTTGTGATAAATGTTTGTTATTCTGTGGATTAAAGAAAATAAATATTATGCTTATACCAAGGAAAATCATTGGACTGATAATATTTACGCGGCTGGTAAGTTCAATACCTTAGAGGCAGCTCAGAAGTATGCAAAGAATAGTCTAAAAGATAAACTGCAGGAATTGCAGTATCTTACTCTTGATGGTAAGAAAGCAAGCGAAGACCCCATTCCTACTTTAACAAAAGAAGAAGCAGAGGCTGCTTATGAGGAACTGCGGCAGGCCGTAGAAATCTTCGGCAAAGCTGCTGAAAAGATTCCTGCTATCACGAAATATTATGCAACTGTACAGTCTGAGCAAGATAAATTGCAAGAAGACTTGCTCCACAAGTTTGAGTTTACCTCTCCTGGAAACATCATTTTCGTCAAGCTGGGTCGTATGCTTAAAACTTGTCGAATTAAGAGAAGAGAAGCTAAAGATCATCTCGGTTATATGATTGCTATTGGCAATGCTAAGGGAAAGGATATTCTTAACGCACATAACAATCATAATCACCTGATTGAAACTCGTAACTACAGCCCACGAGTTGCTCCTGAACTGTTTAACTAAGAAAGAAGGTATATAATGAAACTGTGGGTTGATGACTTGCGGCCGGCGCCAAGTGGATATATCTGGGTTAAGAGTGTAAAAGCAGCTAAGACCGCAATCTGGCAGTATGAACATAACATGATAGATGATAATATCTTGATTGACCTTGATCATGATGCTGGTGACTATGTATCTGAAGGCGGGGACTATATTAAGTTACTTGATTGGCTAGAAGCTAAAAACATTGTTGACACAGGATATAGCTTTCATATTCATAGCATGAATCCTGTCGGCATTCAGAATATGAGAGCGATCATTAAGAAGAATGGATGGAGGGAGATTTAATGCATAAAGTATATTTAGTCGAACCTAAATATAGCTATGATGGAAAAGGGTTGGTAGCTGCGGATAGCGCAATACAAGCAAATGAAATCATTGATAATTTCATTCGGCAAGATAACAACAATGCTTTAGACTCTTGGGGATATAATCACGTTGGTGAGTGTGATTGCGTTGAGCATCTTTACTCCGATGAAATAGGTATTATCCTCTATGGAATTCATTATACGGGAGTGTGTTAAATGGGTAAGTTTTCAGAACTCAATCTAAGATGGTATGAAGAGGAAGATTTAGAAGACCTCGAAGTGGAATATCCGGGTCTTTTTGATAAATCAAGAGAAGAACTAGACAAGTTTGCAACCCAACTATACTGGAAAGCGCAGAATCTAATCGAGGAAGCAAATAGCCTTGAGAGTAAGGCTGATGTTATTCGAACCTATCTGGATGCGACAGAAAGAGAGGAAGTGTTGTAATAATGGGAAAAATTACTCGTCATAGTAAAGAGCGCATTGTTCAGAGAACTGAGGGATGTGAGAGTTTCGCAGAAGCTAAGAAGTTGGCTAAACAAGCTAAGCGATCTGGCGCGACTATCAATCAGTTCCAGAAGTTCCCTAAATTCTTCTCGTATCTTCAGAACAAGAGAGATCAGACTAATACCTGTTCTATTAGAGTGTATCGAGGTAACATTTATATCTGGCGTGGCAAAGATACACTAATTACCGCACACCCTATCCCAGAAAGATATATTAAAGAAATGGAGGCTATTGGTGATGACTGATGTTATGAGTAGAGTCTATGACCATCTCGATGAAAGTTTGCAGAGATTCGACGAATCCAGAATCGTCGGTATCTTCCTGCAAGGTTCTCAGAACTATGGTCTTGAAACTCCTAAGAGTGATGTTGATACAAAGCTGATTGTTACTCCTACTTTTGATGAAGTAGTTCTCAACAAGAAACCTATCAGCACCACTCATGTAAGAGCAAATAACGAGCATACTGACTTAAAGGATATTCGCTTAATGCTCGCCACCTTCCGCAAGCAGAACCTTAACTTCATCGAAATTCTGTTTACCCCTTATGCTTGGGTAAACCCTCTCTTTGAAAGTGAATGGGGCCGCCTGACTACGGCGCGCGAACAGATTGCCCATTATTCTCCATATAGCGCAGTTAAAACTATGAAGGGTATCGCTATGGAGAAGTATCATGCCATGGAACACGAGTATCCTAGCAAGCTGGAAGTATTGGCTGAATATGGATACGACCCAAAACAGCTTCATCATCTCCTGCGGGTTCAGGAATATATCCATAGATACATCAATGGTGAATCCTACGAAGCATGCTTACATCCTAAGCGTCCTGAGTTTCTTGTGGCTGTTAAGCAGGGATACTTTAACCTTGAACAGGCTCGCACTTCTGCAGATGCAGCGATTGCTGATGTAATTAAAACTGCGGATGCTTTTTGCGAAAAGGTTGGTAAAACTTTTGATACAGAGGTAGATACTTTGCTTGACGATGTGCAGTACAATATTGTAAAAAGTGCATTGAAAGGAGAAATCTTGAGTGATTAAGAATTGGCTTGTCACAGGAGATACCCACGGTCAAGTCCTTGAGAGACTTAGTCACATTGGGTATCCTCCTGATGAAACTGCGTTGATTATCCTTGGTGATATGGGTCTTAATTTCTATCTAAATAAGACCGACCAGAAGAACAAGAGGAATGTCAACAATACAGGCTTCCGCATTTACGCGGTTCGCGGAAACCATGAAGAGCGTCCAGAAAATCTTTCCATGGAGCAAATGTATGATGAAGACGTCGATGGTGGCGTCTATTATGAGCCAGAATTTCCGAATATCAGATACCTTTTTGATGGAGAGAGCTACAACATTCATGACTACTCTGTCCTTGTTATCGGCGGAGCATATTCCGTAGATAAGTGGTATCGACTTGGAGGCCGTCCAGAAGATACAGATAGCTGGACTGGGTGGTTCAAGGACGAACAGCTAACCAAAAAAGAAATGGATGAAATTGGCGCATGGGTTGAGGGTAAGCGTTATGATTTTGTCCTAACCCATACTTGTCCCATTTCTTGGGAGCCAAGAGATTTGTTTCTCTCTGGTCTTGACCAATCAAAAGTAGATAAGCGCATGGAACTTTGGCTTGAGGATATCAAAAGCAAAGTTGATTGGGAAGTATGGCTCTGCGGCCATTACCATGACGATCGGTTAATCCGACCTGGCGCAGAAATGTATTTCCATGACATTGAATCTCTTGATACAATTTGGGAGCGTTGGCAAGACCCTGAGAACATCGACTGGTGGTTAAAGAAGGATCCAAACTACTATATGGGTAGATAAAAAAATAAAGGGTCGAAGTATTAAATACTTCGACCCTTTTAATTAAAAGTCATGCCATTCAATTTTCTGCGAACTTCCAGTTCCACCGATCTTTTGATAGCCATTTGCTGCGGTATATTGCAAGATGGCATCTTCTACAAAGTAGATTTTACCTTCTTCGCCTACCTCAGGAAGCTCAGAACGTTGTGTTACTTCAATGCTTCCACCTTTTTTAATCTGTTCCTTAACCCATTCTTTGAGTTTTGTATCATAATGAGATAAAAGGTTAAGGTCAATAAGGTTTTCTAATGCGACTGCCATTAGGAATCACTCCTTAACCAAATAATTTATCAATGTCTGCAATGTCGGCTAAGCTGCCTTCAACGACAACTGTCCCACCGCCTCCGCCGCCACTTGACTTTTGTTTAATCCATTGACCCTGGTTGTTCAACCGATAAATGCTAGAGGTTGCAACAACCTCGCAGGTACTGCCAGGGGCATAGTGGGTAGGAAGGGTGGCAATCTCGTCTTCAGTGTCAGCTACTAGACGTACTAAATAGGGAGTTACTTTTTCCCCGCTCATCATCTGAGAATACATAGACAATCTGCCCCTTTCATTATTTTCTCTATTGTTATCTAAAAAATGATAATGAGTGTATATCAACTTTTGGCCAAAATAAATACCTATTTGAAAAATGTTATAAAATATATTATAATATATATAGAAAGTTAAGGAAGAAAGAAGTGATAACCATTCGTATCTGGCATCAAAAACTTATTCCCTATCTTGACCGTCAGCGTCTCTTAGGTCAGCATCGAGAATGCGCGGCTCTAAGAGGAAAAGGTTGGGGCAAGAAGCACGCAACTGTAGACTACGCTTTTACACATGATCCTGCTCTACTTGTCGCTTATCATTATCTGATTATGGACGAGATGGAGAAGCGTGGCTACCATCCAGATAAGATTTGGAAGAATCCTAACTGGCGAGGAAGTACATTAGGTGAGGATACATGGATTTCTGATTCTAAATATGAAGAGATTTATGAATCTGCTAAGCAGGGTAATATGATTTATCCTGAACACGATGAGGCTTATTTGCAGGAGTGTATCAATATCCTGCATGAAAAAGGTATCGACATTACGATGTAACAAGAGAGGAGATAGCTATATGATGCCCTATGTTTGTGATGGAACTATCGTAAGAGTGAGAGACGGTCGCACTGGTAAAGTCATCTGCGTTGATAGAAACACCAAGATTGCAGTAGTCTATACTGGTAAGGCATCTATCTCCACAAAGATTGAAAATCTTGAGGTCATTTCCTACAAGGAGGTTAAGTAAATGCCCGGAAGAGTAAGAGTTCATCGTCCTTCTCCCGAAAAAGAGGGAGAATACAAGATGCGTATTCTTAGCATCTTGAATGAGTCCGAGGAAGCCATGACGATTGATGAAATCAAAAGCCAAGATATGATTCTCCAGCCGTTGACTTCTCAGAAAATGGCAAGACTTATCGGCAATCTGATTGAAATGGGGCTTGTGCGGAAGGGCAAGTCTAAGAGCCTCGGACGCATGGTTTATAAGGCTGTAGCAGTCATGATTAGTCAAGGCTACGACGTGAATGAAGAGGAGGAGTAAGATATGGCATATTTTGGTTTGGTAACTAAGTTGCAGAACTGCCGCAAGGACGAGAACTCTGATCGTCTGTATCTGGCAGATTGCTTCAATGAGGGCGTTATCGTCGGCCCCGATATGAAGACCGGTGATCTGGTTCTGTACCTGCCGACCGATGGTCAGGTAGATCATTGGTTTGGCGATAAGTTTACCTTGTTCCGTAAGAATGAGGATGGTACTGAGCAGGGCGGCTATCTGGAGAATAACGGTCATGTGCGGGCTATCAAGCTTCGTGGCAACGAGAGTTCTGGCATTGTCATTTCTCTTGGGCGCATCTATGAGGTTTTCGGCAATCAGCATTGGAAGAACGGAGATAAGGTAAATACTATCAATGGCAAGGAGTTTTGCCGTAAGTATATTCCTAAGCGTAAGACTCCGAGCACCACTCCTAAGACTTCCTACAAGGGTCGTAAGGCAGAGGGTATTACCTATCCTGAGTTTGCAATGCATACTGACACCGAGCAGCTTGCATACAATCTGGATAAGTTCCGTCCCGGCGATGAGCTGAATATGACTCTTAAGATGCATGGCACTTCTCAGCGTTCTATGAACACCTTTGCTGAGCTGCCCAATGGCTTCTTCCGTCGTCTATTCCATATGAAGAAGCGTCTGAAGCAGGCTTATGTTCTCGGTACGCGCCGTTGCGTTGTAACTGAGAACTCTCAGGGCTACTACGGCAATGATCTATTCCGTATGTCTCACCATGAGGCATTGAAACCCCATCTTGATCCTGGTATGGAGGTCTTCTACGAGGTGGTGGGATACTACGGCCCCTCTGAGAATGATACCATTATGCCTATCGGCGATAACTCCAAGCTAAAAGATAAGGCTTTTCAAAAGCTGTTCGGCAAAAAGTCTATCTTCTCCTACGGCTGCAAGCCCGGTGAGTCCCATATGTGGATTTATCGCATCACTTCCGAGAACGGTCAGCGCGAGTGGACTCCTGACGAGATTACTGCTTGGTGCGAGAAGCATGGCTTTAATCGTGTCCCGGTGATTGAGAACTTCAAGTTCACTACTGCCGAGGACCTGCAGGACCGCATTAACAAGTATTTCGAGGACTTGGTCGATCCTATCGGCAAAACTCATGTTAAAGAGGGCGTTGTAGTTCGTATCGTCAACCGCCGCACCTTTACTGCTTTCAAGTCTAAGACTTACGAGTTCAAGGTGCTTGAGGGTATTATCAAAGAGACTGAGACTGCTCCAGATATGGAGGAGGCACAGGACGAAGTATGAGAATTATCTTCTACGGTCTGTGGCTGACTACTATTGTTGTTGGTTCTATTCTAGGAACAATAGTTCCTCCTTCAGCCGTCTATCTTACCGGTTTTACGACAGGAACTCTCGCTTTAATACTCTTGCGCTTTGCCTCTCAATTTAAGGATTAAGGAGTATAGATTATGCTTTACTGGGGTATTATTCTTTTTATTTGTATCATCGTCTTTGTTGTTTCATTGAAGGCACTCAATAAGAGTTGCTGGGATAGCACACTCTATCTTGTAAGTACACTTCTTGCTGGAGTGGTAGCAGTTATTATTGCATTGGCAATGCTTTTAACTACCTGCGAGTATAGAAGCTTTTTGGCTTCCTTTGAAACTCAACGAACAATTATTACGCAAATGTCACAGACACATCAATTTAACGATAATACACTTATCTATGTAGCAGATATGATTGACGCTAATCAAAAGCTAGCTGAAATTCAAGGTAGTAAGAAAGCTTGGGGCGGATGGAGTATGTACCCCGATAGTGTCATGGATGTCGTTCCCATCGGATTAGAAAACTAAATGCAAGAGACTCTTACCTAGCCAGTAAGAGTCTCTTTATTTTTTATAAAATATATTATATAATATATGTATAAGAGAGGGGAGAAAGAGTATGAAAGAAATGTTCCATATTATTAAGAATGGTGAATTGCCTGTGCCTGGCAGTAAGGTGTTTATCCGTCTCGATGAAGAGGCTACTCGTGGGTATGCTTATCCTGAAGCCTCTGTTGTTTCTGTGCAGACTTGGCGTGATGGACATATTCATTTTATTGAAGATTCTGGCGAGCAGTACATGGAGTTTTTCCCTCAGTATATCAAAGATTGGTGCTATCTTTCTGATCTGATGAAGTTACACTAAAGGAGGTATATAATGGATTTATTTTCACTACTTGAGAATCTCAAGCTTGATCTTGAATGGGCAGAAGCTAATGAGTGGGAAGCTCCAATTTGTCTTGCTGACGATTTGCAAGAAGCTATTGAAATCATTGAAAAGGAGATGGAAGAATAATGGCAACGTATGCGTGTTCAGATTTGCATGGTAGATTGGATCTATTGAAGCAGATCCAGGATTTCTTACAACCCGATGATACGGTTTATTTTCTCGGCGATGCCGGAGATAGAGGTCCAAATCCTTGGGAGACTATCAAGGCAGTTGCTCAAGATAAGCGTTTTATCTATCTTAAAGGCAACCATGAAGATATGCTGGTAAAAGCTATGGAAGATGAAGTGCGGAGAGAAGGATGCGGAGTACTTGGGAAAAACTTTGCTTTACTTTCTCAAAATGGTGGTGGAGAAACTTTTCTTGACTGGCTTTTAGAGCCAATGAAAACTGGCTGGTGGAATTATCTCAAGAAACTACCAACCTATAAGAAATATGTAAATGAACAGGGAATCACTATTCATCTCTGTCATGCTGGCTTTAATCCAATGCAGGATGATGCTATCCCTAATGACGACGATCTACTTTGGGATAGATGCCATTGGCACTCTAAGGAGCCTATTTTTGATGATAAAGAAATTTGCGTGCATGGTCATACTCCTATTCCATATCTGTTAAAACGAAATAACTGGAGCGATGAAATTCCAGATTGGGATGGTGGAGCTTGGTGGTATGCACAAGACCACAAAGTTGATTTGGATTGTGCAAGTTGGTATACTGGTTATACTGTATTGTTAGACTTAGACAGCTTTGATGAACATATCTTTAATGCTGCCGACGCAATTGACCTTTCTAAGAAGGAGGAATGGTGATGATTCCCGGACTGTATAAAGTTTTTAACGAAAGATGGAATGGACAGACAACCTGGGTATATTCTGATCCTCACTTTGGTGATAAAGAACTCGCCGCTGGAACCCCCGGTCGTCCTTCCGATGAAGAGCAGATCAAACTTATCAATAGCAAAGTTGGTAAGAAAGATGTTCTAATTATCTTAGGAGACTGCGGCGACCCGGCTATGTGCGCTAAACTTCGTGGTTACAAGGTACTTATTATGGGGAATCATGACGCCGGCCGCAGTAACTATGAGCGCAGAAAAGTTTCCCGCAAGTTCCCTAAAGAAGTTTTTCAGAAATCTGAGGCTCTTGATGAAATGAAACGTGTCTATCCTGATTGTCAGTATTCTATTGCTGAGGGGTATGATTTTCATTCTCCTTTTGAGTATTGGGAAGTCTTTGCGGATAATAACCTCTTTGACGAGATCTATGAAGGGCCCCTCATGATTGGCGAAAAACTCATTCTCTCCCATGAGCCTCTTCTTATGATGCCTTGGGCGTTTAATATTCATGGTCACGTCCATGATCGTCGTCATAAAAATGACGACAGACATCTAAATGTTTGCTCTGACGCAATTAACTACAGCCCAGTCAATCTAAATAAGTTGATGAAGAATGGGCTTACTTCAAAAATCTACTCTGTACATCGACAGACTATTGATGTAGCTACGAAAAAGAAGGAAAAGAGGAAACGCAATGGATAATCTTATGGATTTAATATTTGGTATTGTTTACAACAATCACGATTCCGATCTCATTGGGCGCGATCAGGTTGATGATTATACTATCGACACTTGTCTGACCGCAGACCAAGGTTATGAAACCGCGGTTTGGCGAGGAAACCATAATATGGTTATTGTGGCACGTTATGCCACTAGAGAAGAAGCTGTATTGGGGCATTATGAGTGGGTTGATAGATGTAAAAGTCATCCTCGTTCTGCCTATAGCGTTCAGTTTGAGTGCGATGTTTTATTTTAATATAAGGAGTTTATTATGATGGATGATTTTCTGGCTATTCTGGGAGCTATTGCTTTGGTATTTGTAACAGTGCTCGTTATGCCCTTTATCTCTTTTTGGCTATGCTATTTCGGAGGATGGGTAGCTTCTATTACCATTGGCAATATTCTCACCGATGGTCTAAATACTTTGTTCCAGACAACTTGGTTTACCAAAGATATGATTCCTCTTTGCGCCGGTACGCTCGGTTGGATTGGTAGCTATTTTAGAACCAGTAATCTCGGAAAGAACAAGGATTAAAAGAAGAATCAAGGGAGCTTTTTGCTCCCTTGATTTTTTTATTATTTTATTATATAATATATGTATAAGAAAGGGGAAGATTGAAAATGCCTATTCATGATGAACTTGGAACTCGGATGAAAGAGTTCTATGAAAGCGTTCCTAAGACTAAGTTAATGCGTCGTACCCCAGTTGCAATTCGCATTGACGGTAAAGCTTTCCACACCTTTACCCGTTGTTTCAGTAAGCCTTTTGACGATGTGCTGATTAGTGCGATGCAGGATACTATGAAATATCTCTGTGAAAATATTCAAGGGTGCGTGTTAGGGTATACCCAAAGTGACGAAATCACCCTTATCCTTGTTGACTACAAGCGGCTCAATAGCTCTGCTTGGTTTGATTACGAGGTACAGAAAATGTGCTCTATCGCTGCTTCTATGGCAACGATGGCTTTCAACAAAGCATTTAATGAAGGAGTCCGGCATAGGAATCTAGATTATTATGCCGCTCATGCGACTATGGATAACCCTTACCCACAAGATGATTTGGGCCAGACTTATGCAGTAAAAGCACAAATGGGCGCCATGTTTGATGCTCGTTGCTTCAATATTCCCAAAGAAGAGGTCACCAACCTCGTTTATTGGCGCCAGTTAGACGCAACCCGTAATTCTATTCAGATGGTAGGCCAGGCTAATTTCTCTCACAAAGAACTTCAAGGTAAGTCTTGCGAGAAAATCAAAGAGATGCTAATTGCAGAGAAAGAAATCTCTTGGGAGGACCTCCATCCTATGTATAAACAGGGCTCTTGTTGCATCAAGGTCACAACCGAGACCGATGGTGTAACTCGCTCTAGCTGGGAAATTGATAAAAATATTCCGCTATTTGTCGGAGAAGGACGCGAGTATATCGAATCTCTAATCCAATGTGAAGAATAAAACTAGCAATCAAGAGGAGAAGTGACTAACTTCTCCTCTTGATTTGAAAATTCATAATAAATATATTATAATATTTATAGAAAGTTAAGAAAGGAAGTCATGAGGTATGGTCACTAAAAACGACGCTGTTAAAGCGTTGGAAACTCTCGATGGTATTATTGATAGTCTGGATTGGAGCGGCGTGTTCATTGATGACGAGCTAAATGACATTGAAAAATCAATGGCTATCATTCAGCAGTTTATTGAACAGGAGGAAAAGTAATGACTCATCCGCATGGTATATTAGGTTATCACGATAGTCCAAGATGCAAGTCCGACCTTTGGTCTTCTGTCCCATGTTCTTGTGCTCAAGAGAATCGAGCTTTTTCTCCTTTCATAGAGCATCAGCAGGACCTTGAAGATGCTGTTAATTTGCTCATTGAAGCAAGAGTAAAAGATGAGAACTGCTCTATTCAGTTTGAAACCGAGGTATCTGATGAAGATATTGCTTGGGTGATGGCTGAAGTTGAACGGAGGTTAAGATAATGACAACTGAACTGAAAGTCATGGTTGGAGTACCCGGTAGCGGGAAATCTACTTGGGTGAAACAAGAGGTAGCCCGAATCGAAGAAGAGCATCGCACTACTTGCGTAGTTTCTAGAGATTTCGTGCGGCAGTCTATCTTGACCGATCGTGATAGCTACTTTGACAAAGAAGTTGAAGTATTCGACGAATTTGTCCGACAGATTAACGAAGCTATGGAACTTGGTATTGATGTTGTGTTTGCGGATGCGACTCATATTAGCCCCGCTTCTCGCGCAAAGCTCCTTGGTCGGTTGATCGCAGATCCGCATATCAAATTGACCTTTGAAGTCATTGATGTTCCTGTCGAAACCGCTCTTGAGCGTAATGCTCAACGAACTGGCATTGCCAGAATCCCCGATTCCGCAATTAAGAAGATGAAGAAGGGGTTTTCTATTCCTACTGAAAAAGAGTTCCCTAAGACTAATTGGGGTTTTTCTAATATCGAGGTGCGTGTGCATCATTAAGAATAAGTTTTCCAATGACTATCAAAGATGAGGTCAGGAGTAATAAAAGAATCTGTAAGAATTTCCATTTATAAATGGAAGGTGATAAAATGTATTTCATTTATAAAATCGAAAATCTGATTAACCATAAAACCTATATTGGTTCCAGTGACTAGTCACGAGGATTTACAACAAGGTGGTATGAACATTAGCAAAATGCTCGTCTCGAATCTCGCGCAGGATATGAATATCCATTATATCGAGCCATAAGAAAATATGGTATAGAGAATTTTGATTTTCAAATCTTAATAAAAGATATTCAAACTCCAGAAGAAAGATATAAATTAGAGCATGATGCAATCATTGACTATAATAGCTTAACCTCTTAGCATGGGTATAATCAAACTCTAAACACAGAATATCCGTTTGATGATCCAGAAGTACGAGCTAAATTGGCAACACCCATTTGTGCCATTTCAGAAACAAGTGGAGAAAAGAAATTTTTTCCTACAATAACTGCCGCAGCTCATGAGTTAGGAACTGATAGAGCTAGTATTAGAAAATGCGCATCCGGTAGTAACAGATATAAAACAGTAAAGGGATTTATATTTAGGGAGTATAATCCAGAAACACTGGAAATCATTCCAAATAACATCTCCATAGAAGAAGCCAGCAAGTTAATTGAAATCAATGGAGAATTTCACAATTTCAAAGATTGGTGTTCCATTTATAATATTTCAAAAAATTCAGTATACAAGCGTATGAAAAATGGAATGTCGAGAATTGAAGCCATTACAACGCCCAAAAGGAAGTGACTTATATTGAAAATTTGGCTATCATCAGATTACCATTATAATCACGATAAGGAGTTCATCTGGAAAGCCCGTGGTTTCGAAAGCGTTGAAGAGATGAATGAAACTATCGTAAAGAAGAATAATGAGTGTGTGGCACCGGAAGATACCCTTATTATCTGCGGCGACCTCATGCTTGGCGGAGCTGATAAGCTTGAGGAAGGGATTGCTTTGCTCAATCGCATGAATGGTCGTAAACTCGTGGTTGGTGGTAACCATGATACTACTAACCGCAGAGAAGCCTATCTTAAGGTTGGTATTCCCGTGTTTGACGCTTATGCTTTTACCTACCGCAAGTATCATTTTTATGCTTCTCATTATCCTACTTTGACCGGCAATCTTGAGAAAGAGTCCCTCAAGCAGGTGACTTGCAATCTTTTCGGTCATACCCATCAGACCTCCAACTTCTACAATGAAATTCCATTTATGTACCATGTAGGAGTTGACTCTCATGAGTGTTATCCTGTTCTCCTTGATGATGTTATCAAGGAAATGAATGAGAAGGTTGAAGAATGCAAGGCTCAGCTGTAGATTGAAAAGTCAAAGCCTGTCGTAAGATGTGATAAGTGTATATATACCTATCCTAATTGTGGGTATATCCCTGAGTTTTGCAAATCTTATAAGCGAGATCCTCCCGATGGAGGTTATTACGGTTAACTAAATAATTTAATATAAAGGAAAGAAAGATATGCTTATTTTGCCATTTTCCTCGTTCTGATTGCACTTACTGCTTTCATTACCTGTTCTATTGTGGGCGGCGCCGCCAAGAAGAAGGCGGCTGAAACCAAGGACGATTGGGAATGTCGTTCGTATACAAAGGTTGTTAAGTCTGTCACGCGTGTAAAGTGGATCGCCACATTCGGCGCACTCGTTATCTTGATTATCGTGCTAGTAATCGGCGGCGTCCGCGTTGTTGACGAAACTGAGGTTGGTGTTGTAAAGACCTTTGGTGAAATCTCTGGTACTGTTGATTCTGGCCTTAATTTTATCAATCCCTTGACGCAGAAAGTTACTATGTATGACCTTCGTGTCCATGTCCGTGAGTCTTCTTTTGCTTCCTATACTAAGGATGCCCAGCCCCTCACTGCTGCGCTTGAGTATCAGTATGCACTGAATCCTGCTTTTGCTGAAGATGTGGCACGTGAGTATGGCTCGTATGAGATTTTGGAAACCAAGCTCGGCAATGTCGTTGAAGAAAAGGCTAAGATTGTATTTGCCCATTACAGTGCTATGCCCCTTCTTGAAAATCGGTCAAACCTCTCTACTGAGGTCGCCGAGGAAGTTAAGACTATTGAAAATCTGTTCCATGTAACTTTCACATCTGTTGTAGTCAAGGATATTGATTTCTCTGATGCTTTTGAAGCTTCTGTCGAAGCCAAGATGACTGCGGAACAGGCTGCTCTGAAGGCAGAGCAAGATAAGAAAACTGCTATCATCCAGGCCGAACAGAAGAAGGAAGTTGCCGCTATTACCGCCGAAGCCGCTATTGCCCAGGCTAAGGGTGAGGCCGAAGCTCTAGAAATTACTCGTCAGGCTTTGCAGAATATGCCCGACACTTGGATTCAGCAGCTTTGGATCGAGAAGTGGGATGGTAAGTTGCCTACTACACAGGCTGGGTCAGACGCCGCAATTATTGTAAATCCCAATATTGACAATTAAGGTTAGCCCCTAGCTCAATTGAGCTAGGGGCTTTTCTCGTTTAGCCCGCTTGTCTCCGAGTTTCCGTGCGCATAGGCCCAGCAAATTTTTCGGAGAAATAGGGCAAATTTGATTTATCTATAAAATTTTGCTATCATATAGATAAAGAATTAAATAAGGAGAATAAAACTATATGAATTTGGTTAAAGCTATATATAAGGCTCCTGTGACTGTGAAAGAATATTGGGAAGAAAAAGGTGCTACTGTTGTAATAATTCGTTACAATGGCAAAGATTTTTGTGGTACAGCTAATTTAAGCAAGAGAGATGAGGGCTTTTACTCTAAAAAAGTTGGATATAACATTGCCCTATCTAGAGCGAGAATCCAAGCTCTTACCTATTTTTATAAACAAGAGAAAGATAAGTTTAATGTTCGTAATCAGTTTTATCAAGAGGTATTAGGCCTTGGAGCTAAAACTCCCACGGAAGTGGACCCATTGGGCGCTTTTAATCGAAATATGATGCGCTGTAAATATAGAGCCGACGCACTTAAAGAGGCTCTTGATAAAGAGAAAAATATGCTACATAAATATATTCTTGGTCAAGATAAAGCTATTGAGTCTGTCAAGCGCTTTAGACAGAAGGCCGAGAATAATTAACAAACTTCTCTTATTTATTATAATAATATAAGAGGTGGTTTTATTGGTAAATATTTTAATTGGAGTTCTCCTTATCACAGTAGGTGCCACCTTACTCAATAGTATTAGCGAAATTATAAGTGCTATTACAGAACTTATTAAAGCTAATATAAATGAAAGGATTGTTCGTCACAATGTTGCAATTAATAAACTTAGTGAAGGAGAAACTCATTCTAGGGCAATCGGATTTGCCACTACATACGAAGAGGAAGATGACCATGAACTATGATGTACGGTTTCCAACAGATAGATACTTCTACGATACTTGCTCCCTTTTGTTGGCCGGAGAAAGTCTATTTGAGCAGGACAAGAAGCCTTTCTTAGTTTCCTCAATTACATTAAAAGAATTAGAGAGAATTAAGACAGCTTCAAACAAGGATGCTGACATCAAGTATTCGGCTCGTCTATTGCTTCACTTATTTGAGCAATATCCAGATAAATATGAAGTAATTCCGCACAAAGTAGACAATGAGTTCGTAATTAAAGAAGCTGGTTTCGATATTACTGATGATACCCGTATTTTGTCTGACGCTATCGCGTGCGACAAAGAAAAAGATATTGTCTTTGTAACTAACGATTTAAGTCTAAAGCATATCGCTAATTGCTTCTTTGGTAATGGAATGATTGAAAGCGTTCCAGAAGAAGTAGACGATTATACTGGCTATCTTGAAGTTACTTGTAGCGACGAAGCTTTAGCAGAGTTCTATCAGAACCAAAACGATAATTCCTTTAATCTATTACCAGGGCAGTATCTTATTCTAAAAAATAGTAATGGAGAGATTGTTGATTTACGGGTTTGGACAGGCGAAGAGCTCAGATACCTTTCTTCTAAGACTATTAACTCTAAGTGGTTTGGTAAGATTTCTCCATACTCTGGAGATATTTATCAGAAGATGCTATTTGATAGCTTGCGTAATAACAAGCTAACTCTTGTTAAAGGCCCAGCTGGTAGCGGCAAAACCTTCGTATCTTTGGCTTACTTAATGGCAAAATTAGAAGCCCATGAACTAGATAAAATTATTATCTTCTGCAACACTGTTGCTACTGCTAATTCTGCTCGTCTCGGATACTATCCTGGAACAAAAGATGAAAAACTACTTGACTCTCAGATTGGCAACTTGCTAAGTAGTAAGTTTGGCGGTCGAGAGGAAGTTGAGAGACTAATCGCAGAAGGTAAACTAGTTTTACTACCATTCTCTGATATTCGTGGTTATGATACATCTGGTATGAACGCAGGTATCTATATTTCCGAAGCTCAGAACCTTGACCGCACACTAATGAAACTCGCTCTACAGCGTGTTGGCGAAGATTGTATTTGTATTATTGATGGCGATGAAAAAACTCAAGTTGATGATATTCACTTCTCTGGTGCAAATAACGGTATGCGGAGAGTATCAAAAGTATTTAGAGGTAAGAATATTTATGGAGAGGTAACTCTTAAGAATATCTATCGTAGTGAGATTGCATCTATCGCTGATAAAATTTAATAATAAGGTCGAAGGAGAAATCCTTCGACCTATTTTTATGCCCTAATTGGAGGTGAGGCTATTGGCAGATAATGCTCAAGTTATTTGGGATTATCTCAAATCAAAAGGATTAAGTAACTGCGGCGCCGCAGGTCTAATGGGAAATCTATTCGCGGAAAGTGGACTTATTCCAACTAACTTATAGAACTCATATGAGAGCAAGTTAGGAATGAACGATGCCTCATATACTGCGGCTGTTGATAATGGCTCCTATATCAATTTCACGCATGATTCTGCGGGATATGGTTTAGCTCAATGGACATATTGGAGCCGCAAGCAAGGTCTGTTTTAGCTGTGCAAAAGTCGAGGAAAGTCTATTGGGGATTTGAACACTCAACTAGATTTTTTATATCAGGAACTAACTACAAGTTATTCCTAGCTATTAAAAATCTTGAAGACTACCTCATCTATTGAAGAAGCATCTAATTTAGTGGTCACTCAATTTGAAAGACCGGCAGATCAAAGCTTTGATACACTAAAACAACGTGCTTTGTATAGTCAACGTTACTTCAATACTTATTCAACGCAAAAGGAGGAAATGGCTAAGATGAAATATTCAAACGCCAATCAACCATTGGTTTGCATGATGACTAATAGTACCTGTTATAAACAAACCCGTAAGATGGATATTAAAGGTGTACTCTGGCATAGTACAGGCGCCAATAATAAAACTATTAAACGCTATGTCCAACCATCTGAGAGTGATAAAAATTATCAATCTCTGATTGCTAAAATTGGTAAAAATACCAGTAGAACCGATTGGAATCATAGCTCGTAGCAAGCTGGTGTAAACGCTTGGATTGGTACTCTTGCTGATGGAAGCGTAGCCGCGGTACAAACGTTGCCTTGGAATTATAGGCCTTGGGGCTGCGGCTCAGGTCCTAAAGGTAGTTGTAACACTGGATGGATTCAATTTGAAATTTGCGAAGACAATCTAAGTGATCCCAACTACTTCGCTAAAGTTTACAAAGAAGCTTGCGAATTGACAGCTTATTTATGTAAAACATATAATATCAATCCAAATGGTTTTGTAAATGTAAATGGCGTAACAGTCCCAACTATTCTTTGCCATCAAGATAGTTATCAGCTGGGCCTTGGCAGTAATCATGCCGATGTATACCACTGGTTTAAGAAATATGGTAAAGATATGGCAACTGTCCGCAAAGATGTTGCTGCTTTAATGCAGTCTAAAGTTATCGAGGAGGATGATGAAGACATGACTCAAGAGAAATTCAACGAAATGATGAATGTATATTTAAGCCAGCTCGCTGCTCAACCAGTTACTTGGGAGCAGGATGCAATGACTTGGGCACAAGCTAACGGCTTAATCAATGGCAACGAAAAGGGTCAGTTAATGCCAAAACGGTTCATGACTCGTGGCGAATTTGCAGCCGTTCTAAAACGCTATGCTGAAAAGAGTGGTCAATAATGACTCGTCAAACAAGAGGGAAAAGAAGACACAACTAGAAGAGAGAATTTTCTAAACAACTTATTTGCGATATTCGCTCTTTATTGTGGATTGTAACTATCTCTGGTATTGCTCTTGCTTTCTATTGCGTACATCTTGGTTATTTAGGCACTCTTCCATGGATTAGTGCATTAGTAGGATTACCTTGGTCTGCGCATGGTATTGTTTGTTCTTTTTACTTAAATATGAGTAAATCTGATCACCGCAAGGGTGGAATTACCTATGATTTAGCTATGTGTGAGCAACAATAGCAGCAAATAATCTAGGATGAGGCAACCATCTAATATTGAAGGCTTAGTAGATTATTAAATCTACTAAGCCTTTTCTTATTTTAAGCTTGATTTTTTATAAAATATATGGTATTATATATTCAGAAATAAAAAAGGAGAACTTAAAAATAAATGAAGTATTTGAGGTATAGCGAATGATAGTGATATACACAGACGGCTCAACCTTAAAGAATGGCGCGAAAGACGCAAAAGGTGGTTTTGGAGTTGTAGTTTGCGAAGCGGAACCACATCAAGATCCGTCAACCTATAAAGTTATCGCTGCATATTCTGAACGCGCAGATGGGACAACAAACAATAGAATGGAAATGTCTGCAATTTTGTGGGCATTAACTCATTATGGTGCGAAAGACGGCGATTTCTTTACTCCTATTGTTTATAGTGATTCTATGTATTGTGTCAACAGTTTCACTAATTGGATTAAGAATTGGAAGGCGAATGGCTGGGTCCGTGCCGGCAATAAACCTTTAGAGAATAAGGACTTAATTCTCGAATACGATAGATTAACAACTAAAGAAGGATTACGGGTTGATTTAAGATATGTAAAAGGACATAATGGAACGCTGTTTAATGAGCTTGCTGACCAATTAGCAACAGGCAAGATTACAGAACAGCAAATATTAGATATGTATGGAGGTTAAATATGGGAAAACTATATGACGAGAAATCAATCGAGTCACTTTCTCCATTAGAGTTTACAAGACTGCGGCCGGGCGTTTACGTCGGTAGTACTGAGTATTCTACTCAGCTATTGATTGAGATTGTATCTAACGCAGTCGATGAATTTAAAGCAGGTCATGGTAATAAGATTATTGTTACCATTAAGAATGATAATACGATTATCGTAGAAGATAATGGCCAGGGATTTATTCCTAATGCTAAACGCGACGATGGTAAGACTGTACTTGAAGCATCTTTTAGCGTACTGAATACTTCTGGTAAGTATTCTGATGATGGCGTTTATGAGGGCACTGCTCTCGGTCTGAATGGTATCGGTAGTAAGCTGACGACTTATCTATCTCATTGGCTTGAGGTAATTACTCATCGAAATGGTAGATATGAGCATATCTGGTTCAAGGAAGGTGTCTTTGACAAGCGAGACGTCGGTGCATGGGCTAATAAGGATCATCCTTCTGGTACTTTAGTTCAGTGGCAACCTAATGAAGAGTTCTTCACGCATCCAGAAGTAGATATGCCAGTTATTATCAATCTTTTCAAGGTAATTGCGTGCCTGTGTCCCGGTTTGACTATCGAGTTGAATAGAGAGGGGCAGCCGCAGGTTATCTTCGCTTCTAAGAATGGTCTTATGGACTTAGTAGATGAAGCAGTTAAAGGCAAGGAAATCTTGAAGAACCGCTTAAACTTCAATTTTTCTGATGGCAAGAACAAGCTGGATTTAGTTCTGACCTATACAAATGCTTATTCTGCGACCATTGTTCCTTATGTAAATACTGGTCTTACAGATTCAGGTCCGCATATTACGCAGATTAAAACCATCCTCACGAGAGAGATGAATAAATTCTTCCGTGAAAAAGGGTGGCTAAAAGATAAGGACGAAAATCTCACTGGTGAAGATTGCCAGGAAGGTATGTATATTGCCTTCAATGTGACCGCTCCTGGTGTTGCATATGACGCTCAAACTAAGAGCAGAGTAGTTAAACTCGATATGAAACCCTTTACCGCGGCAATTGCAGAGGAACTTCAATACTGGTTTGCTGCAAACGAGAAAGATATTAAGGGAATCGCAGATAAGGCGCTTAATGCCCGTAAAGCGAGAGAAGCTGCTCGTAAGGCAAGAGACGCGGCTCGTGGAGTAAAAGCGAAAAAGGAAACTGGCCTTAAGGCAAAAATGCAAATCAGTAACAAGTTTATTGATTGCACGAATAAGAATCCTAAAAACCGTAATCTTCTTCTCGTAGAGGGCTTGTCAGCAGGCGCGTCTGCGGTGGAGGCCCGCAATCCTAAGACAGACTGCATCTATATGTTACGAGGAAAAATTGTCTCTCCTCTGAAAACCGCAATAGACAAGATTCTTGCAAATCAAGAGATGTCAGATATTGTGCGTGTAATTGGCGCTGGATTTGATTCTTCTTTTGATGTCAACAAGATGAATTTTGACAAGATTGTCATTACTTCCGATGCAGATAGTGATGGCGCAGACATTGAGCTTCTGCTTATCACTTTCTTCTATACCTATATGCGGCCTCTTGTGGAAGCTGGTAAGCTATACAGGGCTGTAACTCCATTGTATATTATTCGTCAAAAGGGAAAAGAGTATTACTGTTACTCCGAAGATGAATTAACAGAGTGGAAGAATAGTCATAGCGGCTCGTATGATTTACTGCGTGCTAAGGGCCTTGGCGAGTTGAATCCTGAAGATTTGCAGAAGGTCTGCTTTATGAACGAGAGATACAAGCGTATTTCTATCTCTGACGCAGAGAAAACCACAGAATTACTCAATATTCTGATGGGTAGCGCAGTTGAACCTCGCAAGCAGTATATCTACGATAATGCTAACGAACTCGGTTTCAATTTTGAGTAATAAGGAGTGATTTTATGAGTTTGATTACAGAAGTTGATATTCTTGATGAAGCTAAAGATAATTTTCTAACTTATGCAGAAGAAGTTCTAACCGATCGTGCGATTCCTGCCGCGGAAGATGGTCTCCTTAGTGCTCAGCGAAAGATTCTTTGGACTATGGAAAGTTATCTAAAGATGGATAACAAGAGCAAGACTAAAAAGTGTAATGCCATTATTGGTTCTACTCTGGCAACCTCTTACTTCCATGGTGATATTGCCTGCTATGGTGTTCTGCGGAAGATGGCACAGGAGTTCCTCATGCGCTATCCTCTTGTGACTGGACAGGGACAGTTGGGCACGCAGGAAAATAATGATATGTTCTCATCTTCCCGTTATACTGAGGCTAAGCCTTCTAAGTTTACCGATTTGATGATGAATGACTTTAGTAAGAATGTCGTTCCTACTAAAGAGACTTATAATGGTGAGTTTCAAGAGCCTATCATTCTTCCCTCACTATTCCCTAACGCAATCTGTAACGGTCGTCAGGCAATCGGTATTTCTATGGCGCATAACTCCGCTCCGCACAATCTGACGGAGGTATGTAATGCTGCTATTGCTTTGATTGAGAAGGGTGACCTAACTATTGATGAAGTGCTATCTTACATCCCTGGTCCAGACTTTCCTCTCGGTGGTACAGTTCTTAATATTAAAGATGTGCGAGCAGCTTTTGCGTCCGGTAAGTCTAACGTCTCTCTAAAAATCCAGGGGGATTACGAGATTGATGGACAAGACATTATTTTTACCAGTATCCCTTATCGCACCTACCGCAATAAGATTAAGGAACAGATTGAGAAGAATATTGATGTTTTAAGTGAGTTGATTGATGACTTCGACGATGAGTCTAATATCGGCCAGAACAAGCTGGTATTCCATGTAAAGGATGGAGTATCTGTGTCTAAAGCATTGAATAAATTATTCCTGCTGACAGATTTACAATCTACTTTATCCTATAACATGAACTATATTGTCAATGGTACTCCAAAACTGTGCTCTATGGTTGACTTGCTCCATGCTTATGTTGACCATCAAGAGGAAGTTCTTGTTAACGCCACAACTTTCGATAAAGAGAAAGCTGAAGCAAGAGCACATATCCTTGAGGGTCTGATTGCCGCAGTTGATAAGATTGATGAAGTAATTGCATTGATTAAACAATCTGCGGGACGCGCTGATGCGAGAACTAAGTTGATGGATTTCCTCTCTGTTGATGAAGTGCAAGCAAACGCAATCCTCGATATGAAACTCGGCAAATTAACTCGTATTGATAAAGAAGAATTAGTCAATGAGTTAAAAGAAAAGAAAGAGTTCATTGCTAAGTGTATTGAAATCCTAACTGATAAAGAAGTAAGAAATAAAGTCTTAATTTCTAAGATTACTCAGCTAAGAGACACTTATGGCGATGCTCGCAGAACTAAGCTACTTAATACAGACATTCCTAAGCAAGAGAAAGAAGTAGTCGTTGTTGAGCCGAAAGATTGCGTAGTTGTAGTGACTAAAAAGAATACTATTAAGCGTATTGATGCTAAGAACTTCAAAGCTCAAAAGCGTAATACTACTGGTGTTAAAACCGGTGATATTGTTCTCTTCTCGCAAAAAACTAATACACAAGATACCTTGATGGTATTCTCCTCTAAGGGCAAGATGTATCGTGTATTAGTGGATAATATTCCAGAAGGTACAAATGCGTCTAACGGAACGCCTATCTCCACTCTAATTGAGTTTGAGAATGGCGAGAAGCCTATGGCATTTACAACAATGACCAGAGATACTGACAAGAAGTTTATCTTCTTTGCCACGAAGAATGGTACTATCAAGAAGGTTCCTCTTGATGAATATGATAAGATGAAGCGTACTGGTATTATCGCTATCAGTTTTAAAGATGGCGATGAACTTGCAGATGTTACATTTATCAATCAAGAGCAGATGTTATTGGTAACAAAGAATGGCATGGCTATTCGGTTTGGAACCGCGGAAATGCCCATCTCTTCGCGCACAGCGCAAGGTGTTAAGGGCATGAAACTAAATGATGGCGACAGTGTAATCGCGGCATTGCCGATCGTGGATCCCGCAGATTATCTCGCTATTGTTTCCAAGAATGGCTTAGGTAAGAAAATGCAGATTGATGAACTTACTTTGCAGAACCGTGGAGGCAAGGGATTACTCTGCTATAAGGGAGAAATCGCCGGAGCGGAGATTATCAAAGAAAGTGATAATCTCCTTATCAATGGCGATAAGTCTTCTATTGTTATTAGCGGTAAAGACGTTCCCACTCTTGGGCGAGTTTCCATGGGCAATATCATGCTGAAGAACAACGAACAAGTGATTTCTATTACGCAAGTATAAGAGAAAGAATGGGTGTACCCATTCTTTCTCTTAGTTGACTTTTCTTTTTAATTATTATAATATATTTATATAAAGAAAGGGAATAATAATAAATGAGTTTTGATAAAGATAAGATACATGAATTATATCCTGAAGCAGAAAACTTAATGATTGAGCCAATGCTTATTTGGAAGTTGCCTGCGGGAAAGGAATCCATGCTCTCTGAAGTATGTTCTAATGGGGAATATTTTCTTGAAGAGAAGATTGACGGAGCATTTTATCAGTTTGTAAAAACTGAAAATCATTCTTATCTTTTTGGTCGCACAGTAAGTAAACTATCTGGTATCCTTACAGAAAAAAGTGACAATGTACCTCACTTAAAAGAGGCATTGAACTGCCTTCCCGCGGGAACAATTCTCATTGGAGAAATTTATGTTCCCGGTGGTACATCGAAAGATACTGTAAGTATTATGGGGTGTTTACCTGCTCTTGCTATCAAGAGACAAGAGAAAGAACCAATTCATTATTATGTGCATGATATTATTGCATATGATACAGTCAATCTTATTGACTCACCTGCGGATTTGCGCTATAAAATTCTTGCAGCAATCTGGAAGAAACATAATCTCAACCAGTACAGTTTCTTGAGACTTGCTACTCGTGTTGACGAAGATATGGAAGCTGAAATCTCTCGTATCTTAAAATCTGGTGGCGAAGGTGCAGTCCTAAAGAAAAAAGATTATCCATATACCCCCGGTAAAAGACCTGCATGGTCTACCATCAAAGTTAAGCAGATGGACTCTATTGATTTAATTTGTACTGGTTTTTGCGATGCTACAAAGGAGTATACCGGTAAGGAATTGGCCACTTGGGAATATTGGGAAGAGCGCGGTGAGCGAAGTCAAGACGGTGAATATACTTGGCTATTAAGTGAAGGTCAATATTATGAAGATTATTTTCATAATCCTCATATTTACAGACCCGTAACTAAGCCTTATTTTCTTGGCTGGAAAACCGCAATTAGAATTGGTGCGTACAATGATAATGGGGAACTTGTTGACTTAGGTACAGTTAGTTCTGGATTAACTGACGATAATAAGAGAGAGATGACTGAGAATCCCGATTTGTGGCTTGGTCATGTTATTGCTCTTGATTGTATGCAAATTGATAAGAAAGAGCATACTTTGCGGCATCCTGTCTTCAAGTGTAAAAGAGACGATAAGGATGCAAAAGATTGCGTAATATCAGAAATTTTTTGTTGACTTAAAAAATATTTTCTGATATAATATATATGTAATTCAGAAAAGCAATAGTAAAAGGACAGATTGTATGACCCGTAAACAGATGAAGCGGTTCGCAGATGAAATCTACAAATGTGAGCTTATTCACCAAGATGAAAATTCCTCAAAAGAGGAAAAAGCCCATGCAGAAGACCGAATTATGCAGTTAACTAACTAGATTATGGCTCTTCCTGATGGGATAAATGCTTTACTGGAAATTGATGCTTTAATTGCATCGAAAATTAAATAATACATTTTAGAGGAGATTATTACAATGGCTATGAAGGAAAATACTCGTAAGGTTTTTGATTATCTAAAGGACAATACTGACAAGGATTTAACTGCCGCTGATGTGGCTGAAGCTCTTGGTCTTGAGAAGCGCCAGGTTGATGGTATTTTTACCTCTGCTCTGCAGCGCAAGGACTATGGTGTGCGTGAGCCCGCTGAGGTTGAGCTTGCCGATGGCTCCCATCAGAAAGTTAAGTATCTTCGCTTGACTGACAAGGGCTTGGCTTTCGATCCTGATGCCCAGGAGTAATAAATTAGATCGGTAAGAGGATATACCTCTTACCGATTTCTTTTACTTATGATTTATTATATATTATCAGGCTTAGTTATTCTTGCGTTAATAGGATATGTTTTATATCTCCGCAATAATCGGCTTTAGGTAGTATTGATAAATAAAGAAAGACAAGAAGAAAATAAACGTATTGAACAAGATATTGCATTGAAATAGAGAGAATTAGCAAAAGTAAAAGAAGATATTGTATCACATAATGAAATTGTCAATTCTTTAAACGATACTGCGAATAAGTTGCGGGAAAGCGCTGAATAGCGAGCGGAAGAGAGCGCTAAGGCTCAATTTGAAAAGAAAAGTAAAGAGCTTGATGAAACATATCAAGCTAAAGAAAAATATCATTTAGCAGAACTTCAGTAGATAACTAATCAAATTTCACATTAGCAAGATAAACTCCATGAATTGGAAGCTAAATAGTTATCTTATATCTAGGCTCAATAGCGCCAAGAAGCGATTGCCGCAGATTAGGACTACTACCGTCTTGCTATTGATGAATTTAGTCTAAATGATATTACTTTATTACGTGATTTGCAAATTCACTTTGTGAAAAAAGAAATCATTGACAAAGTAATATGGGAAACTTATTATCGTCCTGCCTATGATATTCTTATGACGCATTTATTTGCTACTAATAAAGGTAAAGTGTGTGGTATCTATAAGATTACCGATCTGATAACTGGTTAGGCTTATATTGGTCAGTCTGTTGATATTAAAGAGCGTTTTAGACAGCACATTAAAACCTCTTTAGCATACGGACCTGTGACCAATAAGTTATATTAGGCGATGCAAAAATCTGGTCAATATAATTTTATATTTGAGGTTTTGGAAGAAGTGCCTAGAGATTAGTTAAATGAACGAGAGACTTATTGGATTGAGTTCTATAAGACTAAAGAGCTAGGTATGAATGGAACTCGTGGAGGTTCATAATGTTTAAGGTAATTGCAAGTCGTGGTGCAGGTAAAACAACTAGCTTAATGCACTACGCAAATGATTTGGCGCATCAGAACCCTGACAAAATGGTACTCTTTGTTACTCAGCACCCTCAGCTGATGGTTAAAAAATTCTTAGAGTTAACAAAAGAGCGTAATCTACCTCAAAATTTAGGATTTATCAGTTATGGATATTTTCTAACAAAAGCTAGAGGTATGAAATACATTGCCGTTATTGATGAGCTAGATTCCTGGCTCGATCAATTCAATATTGCAGGATACACAAACACTGTGGGAGACGATAACTGAATGAATAAAGCAGACAATTATATGGTTGAAACAATCAACCTTATTCTTGATAATGGATATAAGGACATTAACCCAAGACCCCATTACGCCGATGGCACTCCCGCGCATACTCTCTCTGTAAATCATAATTTCCGCACTTATGATTTGTCCAAAGGAGAATTTCCTATTTGTACCCTACGGCCAATGGCTTGGAAAACTGGTATCAAGGAAATCTTCACTATCTATCAAAAGCCCACAAATGAAATTGCTAAGATGGAAGAAATGGGAGTTAATTGGTGGGGTGATTGGGATATTGGCGATGGTACGATTGGTCAACGTTATGGAGCAACAGTAAGTCGATATGATTTAATCAATAACTTAATTAAGGATATTGAAAATGACCCATATAGTCGCCGCAAGGTAGTTTCTTTATGGCAGGAAGCTGATCTTCGTGAAACCGCGGGATTGGCACCTTGCGCGTTTCTAACCATCTGGAATGTTCGTGGAGAATATCTTGATATGATGCTGGTTCAACGTAGCGGCGATATGCTTACTGCTTCTGGTCCCGGTGGTATCAATGAAATCCAGTATGCAGCGCTCTTGATGATGATTGCTCGTCATACTGGTTATAAACCTGGAGTATTTAGTCATGTAGTGGCTAATGAACAGATTTATGACCGTCATATGGATGCTGCACATGAAATGACTTCAAGATTTTTCAATAGTATGTTCTTTGGCGATGATGCTTGCAAGAATCCTGTATTGCATCTAAATCCTGAGAAAACTAATTTCTATGACATGACCATTGATGATTTTACGATGGAGAATTACTCTCCCATGAAGCCGCAGTTAAAGTTGGAGTTGGGTATATGATTTCTGCTATTGTTGCGGTAGACGAGAATTGGGGAATTGGTTATCAAGGTCAACTATTAGAACATATCCCTGCTGATCTAAAACATTTCAAAGAGTTGACTAAATATAATGTTGTGGTAATGGGACGCAATACTTGGGAGAGTCTTCCTAAAAAGGATGCTCTGCCAAGGCTTCCAGACCGTATCAATATTATTGTTTCTAACTCAATGGTTTCAAATGGGGTGATTTCTATTCTTGGAGATCTAACCGTTGCAATGCCATTAGAGGGAACTCTTGATTACATTAAGGCTTGTGGTATGGATATTTTTGTTATTGGTGGAGGACAGATTTACAATGCTCTTCTCCCCTATTGCGATAGAGTTTATGTAACAAAAATCTATGCAAGTCATGATAATATTGATACCTTTTTCCCTAATCTCGATGAATCAAAAGAATGGAATGCTATTGAGGAAGACTCAATGGCCTCATATAACGACATCAAATATCAATTTTGGCGGTATGATAGGGTCAGTTGATTTTTCTTTAATTTTATGTTATTATATATATATAAAAGGTAAGGAAATGGATTAAATGAATAATAAGTACAAAGCATTTACTGATTACTTCGACTGGCTAGTGCAGAATTGCAAAGAGCCAGTTGTACTTCCCGATGAAGTACAAGATGTCTATAATCTCCTCCTTGCACAGCAAGGTATGGAGAAACCTATGTTCACAGAAAGTGGACTTTCAATCCTTGAGTATTTACAAACTTGCGATGCTACAAGTTTGAAAGCGAAAGATATCGCAGATGGAATGGTTATTTCATCTCGCAAGGTATCTGGAGCTATTCGTAAACTCGTATCTGATGGGTTTGTAGATAAATATGGCCAGAATCCTGTCATTTATAGCTTGACGGAAAAGGGCAAAAATTTTGATATTAACGCTTATAAGGAGAATTTGAACAATGAGTAAGAAAATGAAGAATGAATCCCATGTTGAAGGTTATGTTTACGAGCACAAGCTGGAAATGAAGGAGAGCGGTCCAAACTCTAAGAATCCCGGTACTGAGTTTATTAGTGGTACTCTTAGCGTGGCAACTGATGACGAGATGCTCAATGTTGTGCAGGTGCATTTCACTTATGTAACTGCGGTGACCGCTAAGGGTAAGCCTAACAATACCTTTAATGTTCTGCAATCTATCATTGATGGCAAGATTGGGTCTGTAATGGAACACGGCAAAGAGAACGCAGGTAAGGTCCGTATTGATACTGCCATTGGTCTAAATGAGTGGTATGATAAGGATGGTAATCTGGTGTCTGTCCGTCGTAACGAGGGAGGTTTCGTACATCAGGTACAGGAACTGTGCGAGTCTAAGAGTCGTGCAACTTTCAACACTGATATGGTGATTACTAATGTCCGTCGTGTTGAGGCTGATGAAGAGAAGGAAACTCCCGAAAAGGTAATCGTTAAGGGTTGCGTGTTTGACTTCCGCAATGCTCTGCTTCCTGTTGAGTTTAGCGTTTATGAGCCATACGCTCCCGCAAAAGCTCTCGATTATTTCGAAAATCTCGGCGCTTCCTCTAGTTCTCCTGTCTTTACCAGAGTTCAGGGTATTCAGGTATCCAAAACTATTGTGCGTAAGACTGAGGAAGAGAGTGCATTTGGTGAAGCTGTTGTAAAGGAAACTCGTACTTCTCAGCGTGACTTCGTGATTAACTGGGCGCAGCCTGAGACTTATGAGTGGGACAGCGAGGATACTCTGTTGGCTTCTGAATTGGGTGAGATGATGACCGCTCGTGAGGTTCATCTTGCTGAGATTAAGAAGCGCCAGGACGAGTATCAAGCTTCTCGTGGTAACGCTGCGGCTGGTGGTGCTTCTAAGGCAACTACGGCTCCTGCGAAGGGCGACTACAACTTTTAATTAAATAAGGGGTAGTTATCTACCCCTTTCATTTCCTCATTATAAATAAAATAATTAAAGGAGAAAAATAATTATGAGTTTGCTTGACCTTAAACCACATGAAGTATCAAGAGATTTAAGAGGATATTCCGTTTTATTCTATGGCACTCCTAAGTCTGGTAAGACTACAATTGCCAGTAAATTTCCCGGCGCGCTTCTTCTCGCTTTTGAGAAGGGTTATAATGCGTTGCCTGGTGTATATGCCCAGCCTATCAATAGCTGGGGTGAATTTAAGAAGCTCTTTACAGAGCTAAAGACTCCAGAAGTACAAGAAAAGTTCCAGACTATTGTTATCGACACCGCAGATATTGCTTACAGCTATTGTGAGAAATATATTTGTAATCGTGAGGGTGTTGATACCATCGCAGACCTTGCTTATGGTAAGGGTTACTCCATGGTTGGTACCGAATTTGACGAGGCAATCCGCAAGATTCTTCAGTTGAATTATGGTCTGATTTTGATTTCCCACTCTACTGACAAGGTATTTAAGGATGAAGAGGGCAACGAATATAATCAAATCGTTCCCACTCTTGATAAGAGAGGTCGTCTGATTTGCGAAAGAACTTGCGACATCATCGGTTATTCCACTTCTGTAAATACTGATGAAGGTGTTCAAACTCGCCTCTTTATGAGAGGCACTCCTCGTTACGTAGCAGGTTCTCGTTTCAAGTATATTCCCAATTCTATTGAATTTACTTATGATAACTTAGTAAGTGCGATCGCGGAAGCTATCGACAAGCAGGCAGAGGAAACTGGTGGTAAATTTATTTCTGATGAAGCTACTCAGGTAGTTACAGAAGATGTAATTTATGATTTTGATCGACTAAATGCTCGTTTCCAAGAACTGGTTGGTGAGCTAATGTCTGCTAATCAGTCTAATGCCAGTAAGATTACTGCTATTGTTGATAAGTATCTTGGTAAGGGGAAGAAAGTCGGAGAATGTACTCCTGAGCAAGCTGAACAAATTGACCTTATTGTTCATGACTTGGAGCTTCTAATTAAGGGCTAAGATTAAAGGAGGGTATTCTTGTATGAATACTCTCCTTTTGATTTTTTATCATAATTATGGTATAATAGTTATAGAAAATGTAAAGAAAGGAGCGTAATGATTATGGCAAAACATATGGTGAAGTGCTTATACTGCGGCCAGATGTTTGATGCTAATACCGAGCCTTTCGTAAAACCAAACGCAAGACGATATGCTCATGTAGCTTGTGCGAGGACAGAAGAAGAAAATCAAACTCAAGAAGAAAAAGACAAGCGTGAATTAGAAGAATATATCAAGGAATTATTTGGAGTTAGTACTATCCCAGTTAAAATTAGGAAACAGATGGATACCTTTAGAAAAGAAAAAAATTATAGCTATTCTGGAATGAGAAAAACGCTAAAATTTTTCTTTGAAGTTAAGGGTAATCCGATCGAAAAAGCTAACGGTGGTATCGGTATTATTCCTTGGGTATATGATAAAGCATTTGATTATTGGAGAGCTTTATGGGAAGCTCAAGAGCGCAATAAGGGAGTAGAAATTCAGAAGTATAATTTGCCTGTGCGAGAAATTCACATTGTTCCTCCTGAGAGAGAGCCAATGAAGCATACGCGGCAATTATTTACATTCTTAGATGAAGGAGAGGAAGATACATGAATAGTAGTTATGTTGATACTGCTGCTATCACACAAATTATCGGTTGTGTCTTCAATAATGCCGCAATTCTCGACGACACAGACAAATATATTATCCACGAAGAAGACTTTGTAGAAGATTTTCACAAGATTGTATTCGGTAGTATGTATAATATTCATCTGACAGGTAGTCAGGTTAATATTGACGCTATTATCGACTATTTGGCTAATCGACCTAAATTTGATGCAATCTTTAAGAAGAATAAGGGCGTTGAGTATTTATTAGAAGCTTCTCAAAATGCTCGTCAAGACACCTTTAATTATTATTATGGTAGGTTGAAAAAATTTACTCTGTTGAGAGCTTATGATAGCTATGGAGTAGATGTAAGTGGATTATATGACCCTGATAATCTACTCGATACCAAAAAGCGCCAACAACAGGAAGATTGGTTGGATGCAACTTCATTGATTGATATTGCAAATACAATTGATACTAAGATTGATGAAATCAAGAGCAAGTATATTGATGATGATTTAGGTCTTGGATATCAAGCCGGTGATGGCATCATGGAGTTGATTGAAGACCTTGAGAAACATCCAGAAGTCGGTATTCCTCTCTATGGACCTCTCATCAATACAGTAACAAGAGGAGCAAGATTGCGAAAATATTACTTGCGGTCCGCAGCTACTGGTATCGGTAAAACGAGAAGTATGATTGCTGATGCTTGCAATTTTGCGTGTAATCGCATCTACCATGAGCAGTTCGGTTGGATTAAAAATGGCGCGTCTCAACCAACGCTCTTTATTGCCACAGAGCAGGATAAAGGAGAAGTTCAAACGATGATGTTGGCTTTTTTATCTTGTGTAAATGAGGAACATATCCTTAATGGTCAATATCTCGAAGGAGAAAGAGAGCGAGTTGTTGAAGCTGCAAAGATAATTAAAGATAGTCCAATTTGGATTGAAGAATTGCCAGATTTCTCTTTGCAGGACGTGGAGAATAAGATTAAGAAGAATATCCGTGAGCATGATGTTAAGTATGTTTTGTTTGATTACATTCAGACTTCTCTTAAAATCTTGGAAGAGATTACCAAGAAAACTGGTGGTATTCGTTTGAGAGAAGATAATATTTTGTTCATGCTTTCTGCGAGACTAAAGGATTTGGCAAATAAATATGGCGTCTTTATTATGTCTGCTACTCAGTTAAATGGTGATTATAAAGATAGCGAAACGCCTGACCAAAACTTATTGCGCGGTGCAAAAAGTATTGCAGACCGAGCTGACGTAGGTATGATTTTATTAGGCGTTTCAGAAGAAGATTTAGCAAAGTTAGAACCAATTCTTGAAGCAAACCCCAATCTTCAAAGACCGAACATTAAACTCTCTGTCTATAAAAACAGACGAGGCTCTTATAAGGGCGTGTTCTTATGGTGTACCGCGGATTTAGGTACTTGTCGTATTCACCCTCAGTTTTGTACCACTTGGCACCATGAGATGGTTGGTATTGAAGATATTAAGGTTATTGTAGATGATGAACCCAGTGCTTGGGATAATAATTAAGGAGAAGATAATATGAAGAACTCTAAGGCTATTGATTATCAGATTACTAAGAAGCAGTTTGATGGTATCCTTTCTACTCGTAAGGACGATGAAGCAAAAAAGAACCCTTATCAGTATGTAATGGAGATTATCAATGAGAGTTATGGTCTGCGTGGTACGGTAACTCATCTCGTTATTATTGAGTAATGTCTCGTTATTATGATAAAGACGAGCTAAAGGAGAAACTAGAACTAGAGCAGATTTATGACTTGGTAGAAGCTTGGGGAGGCGAGCCTGAGTACACAGATGGAGGGCTTATCTCCCAGACCATTTGTCACAATCTGCCTGGCGAAGGTTCCCGCAAGCTTTATTATTACACTAATACTCGATTGTTTAGATGCTATACCGGCTGTATTGATCCTACTTTTGATATCTTTGACCTATGTATTAAGGTAATGAAAAATCAAAAGCAACTGAAATGGGAAATGTACGATGCTATGGATTATATAGCATCGTACTTTGGTTTTGATGGTATCGAAAAACAAGAGGAACAATCAGAGTTAAAAGACTGGGACATATTTAAGAAACACAACCTGCGGCTTCCAGAAAAGAAACCTACGGTTCAGCTAAAAGAATATGATCCAGTTATTCTTACTCGTTTTGCTTATCCACGAATCTCTCGTTGGGAACAAGAGGGAATTAGTGATGAAGTAAGTAAAAAGAATCTTATTGGCTACTATCCAGGCGGCGAGCAAATTACAATTCCGCATTTTGATATTGATAATCGTTTGATTGGTATTAGAGGTCGCTCTTTAGCGGCAGATGAAGCTGAGAGATATGGTAAATATAGACCTCTATTGATTGGTAAGCAATTATACAATCATCCATTAAGTATGAATCTGTATAACTTAAACAATAGCAAAGATAATATCGCTAAAATCCATGCCGCGATTATTTTTGAGAGCGAAAAGTCTTGTTTGATGTATCAATCATACTATGGGCATGAAAATGATATTTCTGTCGCTATTTGCGGAAGTAGCTTATCGAGCTATCAGGTTGATTTGTTGAAACAAGTTGGCGCGAGAGAAATTGTGATTGCTCTTGATAGACAGTTCCAAGAAATTAGTGATGATGAGTTTAAGCGATTAAAAGCTAAACTTATTCATTTTTATAATAAATATAATAACTCTATAAGAGTAACAGCTATATTCGACAAAGCTATGATTTCACCTTATAAAGCTAGTCCTATTGATCAAGGACCGCGAGTTTTTGAGAAATTATTAGCCGAACGAATTATTCCAAAAGGTTAAGGAGGTAAATCATGGATTATTAGCTGATTAAGCCTATTCATGACGGTTACTCCGCTATTGAACAGGTGTTGACAAATAGAGGGATTAAATTTGAAGATATTGATCATTATCTTAATGTATCAGAATCAGATAATTTATCACCCCTTTTACTCAAAAATATTGAGAGTGCAGCTAAGATGATTTTTAATCAGCTTAGTAAAGATAGTTTTCATATTCATGTGCAAGTGGATAGCGACTGCGATGGATATACTTCAGCAGCTTTATTATTGAATTATATCCATGCTATATTCCCATCTGCTATATCGCATATTTCATATAGTTTTCACGATGGTAAGATTCATGGTATTAACCCTGAGTTGATTCCACCAGAGACAACATTAGTCATTGCTCCAGATTCAAGCTCTAATGACTATGATATTCACAAGGCTCTTCATGATAAGGGCATTGAAGTTCTTGTATTGGATCACCACTAGGCTGAGAGAATTTCAGAATATGCTTGTATCGTGAATAATCAACTTTGTGATTATCCTACTAAATCGCTTTCCGGTGTTGGCGTAGTTTATAAGCTATGTCAGTTTATTGATTCTCTGCTTCCCGCAGATCAACAGAAAGCGGATCAATTCTTGGATATAGTAGCTATTGGCTTAGTTGGAGATATGATGGATTTAAGAGATTTTGAAACACACTATCTAGTTCAGACTGGATTAAATCAAATTCAAAATCCATTTATCAAAGGTATGGCAGAAAAGAATCATTACCAGTTAGGCGATCACCCTACTCCTATCGGGGTGGCTTTCTACATTGTACCACTTATTAACTCAATTACAAGAGTTGGAACGATGGCTGAAAAGACTCTATTATTTGAGTCGATGCTTAACTGGAAAGCCTTTGATTTAGTTCCTTCAACTAAGAGAGGATGCTCTGGTCAGCAAGAGACAAGATTGGAACAAAGTTTGCGGACTTGCACCAATGTCAAGAATCGGCAAACAAGAAATCAGGACGCCGCAGTTGAACAGGTTAAAGCAATCATCGAGGATAATAAACTTCTCGATCATAAGATTTTGTTAATTAAATTAGAACATCCCTCTTTTGATAGAGGTATCACTGGTTTAATTGCTAATAAACTTATGGCAGAATATCAGCGACCTGTGGCATTATTAGTGGAAGTAGAAGAAGATGGGAAAATCGCTTGGAGCGGTTCGGCACGTGGATATGAGAAATCTAAGCTAAATGATTTCAGAGGCTTTTGTCGAGATAGCGGTTTAGTTTATCTTGCTGAAGGCCATCCTAATGCATTTGGTTTCGGTATTTTAGACGAGAATTTTGATGCCTTTCTCGAATATGCCGATAATGCACTCAAGGATATAGAATTTTCACCAAGTTATAAAGTGGATTTTATTCATTCCGTAAACAACTTTAATCCTAAAGAAATTCTTGAACTAGGTAACATGAAAAATCTTTGGGGTCAAAATGTTGATGAACCACTTATCGCGGTGGAAAATGTTGCAGTAACAAAAGACATGATTACACTCATGGCAAGAGATAGGAACCCCACGTTGAAGATCCAATTACCCAACGGAGTTACTTGCATCAAGTTTAAATCAAGCGAAGAGGAGCTGGATAGTTTGTTCAGCGAAAACGGTTGCGTGACTATTAATCTTGTGGGTAAGGCCGAAGTAAATAAATACTTCAATAGTGTAACACCACAACTTATTATCTAGAATTATGAGATTATAAATCGTCAGGAATATTATTTTTAATGATTGCGCGACCTCTTACTAAAGGAGGAACAATCAAATGAGTCGTTTTATTAAAGTTATCACAAGTTTAATCATTATATTGTCTTTATGCGGATGTAGCTATGGCCTAGCGGTCACTGCTCAAGCTTATTCCGTGCCGTATAACGAAACTGTTAGTTATACTCTTGATGATATGGATACATTGATTGAGCTTATTGCGGAACAAATCTCGAATATGAACGCCGCACATCAAATGGCTGAGGCTGCTAGACAGCTAGGCTATAGTGAAGACCATGATGTCATTACATTAGCAAAACAAGAACACGCTGATGCAAATGCTTTGAGAATGAAATATCAAAGCGTATATGATCAACTCATGGAACATTGGCATCAAAAGGAAGAAGAGTACCCAACAGCTACTTATATATGGACCTACTTCAAAGATCTGGGCTACAGTAACCAAGTTTGTGCTGGCATTCTTGGTAATATAATGGCTGAAACTGGAGGTAACACATTAGACATTCAAGCCACGATTTCTGGTAACGGATATTATGGTATATGTCAATGGAATAAAGCCTACTCAAATGTATGGGGAGCCTCGTTAGAAGAGCAATGCGACTATCTGCGAGATACTATTGAGTACGAGTTCGATACATTCGGTTATGTTTATAAGAGAAACTTTGATTACAATAGTTTCTTAGATTTAACCGACATTAAAAGCGCTGCTCTGGCATTTGCTAAGTGCTATGAGAGGTGCGGTTCTGGGAGCTATTATACGCGACAGCAAAATGCTATTGCTGCATATAATTACTTCATAAGTTAAAATAAAGAATCGACGAACTGGCCGGAACCTAGACGGCCGTTCGTCGAAACTAAAACAGGGTTTACTATTTTTGGAAAGGAAAAGTGGTATGAATATTTTATATGTAGATTTAACTAGCATGAATATTTCGGAAGCAGTCTCACTATATGAGCAGCTCTCCTATAAACTAGATGGTGATTTAATTATGCTACCGATGAATACTAGACTACTTTATGATGTAAAACTAGAAGATTTATATGACTTGAAAGCTAAAGTAGATGCAGTAATTAAGGAGAAGGAAAATGGAACTAACACGTAAACAAGAGGAAGGATTGAGAATCGCAGTAGAGCGATATCACCAGAATGAACCTTATACTGTGATTTCAGGCTACGCTGGAACAGGTAAATCAACTCTTATTAAGTTCATTATTTCTGCTCTAGATGTCAATCCCGAACGAGTAGCCTATATTGCTTATACTGGCAAAGCCGCACAAGTATTAAGAAATAAAGGTTGCCCAACTGCGATGACTGCGCATCGGTTACTCTATAAATCCTTACAGCGAGCTGATGGCACTTTTATTCATATTCCGAGAGAATCGCTTAACTCTGATTGTGATATTGTTGTCGTTGATGAAGTATCTATGCTACCAAAACAGATGTGGGAGTTATTGCTATCACATAATGTTTATGTAATTGCTTGCGGCGACCCAGGCCAGTTGCCTCCTATTGGCGAGGAGAATGGCATCCTCGACCATCCACATATCTTCCTTGATGAAATTATGCGCCAGGCCGCAGAAAGCGAAATTATTCGCCTGTCCGCAGATATTCGCGCAGGTAAGATTATTAAACCTTACAAGGGTTCAGAAATCAACGTCGTTCGACAGAGAGACCTTTGCGATGGTATGTTCACATGGGCTGATCAAATTCTTTGTGGTAAGAATATCACTCGTCATACTATGAATAATTATTACCGTAATATGCGATATGGCGAAGATATTCCTACTCCTATTGTTGGAGATAAAGTTATTTGTCTTAAGAACAACTGGGATAAGATTACTGCTACAGGTGATGCTCTTGTTAATGGAACCATCGGCACGATCGAAGAGATTGCTACTTACCCTAATCCATGGCTTAATCCCATGTGTATCATTGATTTTGCGCCAGAGACTATTGATGAAACAGATCCTCGTGATCAAGTATTCCATGAACTCTTGATGGACTATAAGCTTATTACTACAAAAGAAGCGACTGTCAATAAAGAAAACTTCCGAATGTTTCCTAAGCAGTTACGACCAGAGCAATTTGATTATGGTTATTGTATTACAGTACATAAGAGTCAGGGTAGCGAGTATGATAAAGTTCTGGTACTTGAAGAAGTTCTTAAAAGAGCAGATCATGCAAGATGGCTATACACAGCTGTAACAAGGGCTTCGCAGAAATTAACCTTGGTATTAAAAGATTAATAACTTGCTTTTTGTATTTAATTATGCTATAATATTTATATAAAAGGTAAAGGAGATAGTTTATGAGTTATTTCAACAATCATGCTCATACAGAATATAGCAATCTCCGTCTTCTCGACTGTATAAATCACCCGGAAGAGTTGATTGATAAAGCTATCGAGCTTGGATTGACAGGAATCGCAATTACAGACCACGAATCGTTGAGCGCTCATATGAGAGTCAACAAGTATGCTAAAAAACTACAGAAAACTCATCCTGAGTTTACTATTGCATTGGGTAACGAAATCTATCTGACTGATACGCGAGAAATGGGTCAGAAGTATTATCACTTTATTCTTCTCGCAAAGAATGAACATGGCTATAGAGGTCTGAAAGAGTTGTCCTCTATTGCATGGACAAACGGTTATTATGACCGTCGAATGGAAAGAGTGCCGCTCCTTAAATCTGAACTCAAAGAGATTATGCAAAGATTTAAGGGAGATATTATTGGCACAACTGCTTGTATCGGTGGAGAATTGGGACAGTCTATTCTAAACCTTGATGCTTGCGAAAAAGCTAACGATGAAAATAATGCACGTCGTTACCACGAGCAAATTATCGACTTTATGGAGTTCGGTATTGATGTCTTTGGTAAAGATGATTTTTATATAGAGTGTGCGCCAGCGAATAACGAGGAGCAGATCATTGCAAATAAGAGAATGCTTAATATCGCTAAAGCATTTGATGTAAAAGTATGCGTTGGTACTGACGCTCACTATCTCACCAAGGAAGATAGATATGTGCATAAATCCTATCTTAATTCCAAAGGTGGAGAAAGAGAAGTTGATTCATTTTATGAGTTTACTTATCTTATGTCTGAGCAAGAGGCAACAGATTTACTTTTGTCTAGCTACGACTTAAATACAATTTATTGGATCTACGACAATTCTAATGAAATCAAGAATAAGATTGAGTTTTATTCTCTTGAGAAGCATCAGTCTATTCCAGAAGTAGAAGTAACTCATTATAATAAGTATGATTGGTCACGAGTTCCAGAAGATATGATGGATACTTTCCGTGACGATTATAAAGTATTAACTTCCTTGATTGAATCTGATAACGAGCAAGAGAAATATTGGATTCAGGAATGCATCATTGCAATGCAGGAGAAAGGTCTTATCCATAAGAAAGAGTATTGGGAAAGACTTGAAGAAGAAGCAAGAGTAAAGAGAGTTATTGGCGAGAAGTTACAAACCTGTATGTTCGCATACCCTAATACATTGAAGCACTATGTAGATTTGTTCTGGAATTGCGGAAGTACAGTCGGCGCAGGCCGTGGTTCTGCGTGTGCCGCTTTAAATCATTATCTCCTTGGTATTACTCAGCTTGACCCCATCGAGTGGGACTTACCTTTCTGGCGGTACATTAACGATGAACGTGTTGAGTTAGGTGATATCGATCTTGACTTGGCACCGTCTAAAATTCAGAAGATTTTTGCCGAAATCCGCAAGGAAAGAGGAGAACTTGGTCTAGTCCAAGTTTGCACTTTTGGTACAGAAGGTACGAAGTCTGCAATCTTGACTGCGTGTAGAGGTTATCGTTCTGAGGAATATCCCGATGGTATTGATGTTGATGAAGCACAATATTTAAGTTCTTTGATTCCTCAAGAGCGTGGTTTCCTGTGGCCGATTGAAGATGTCGTCAATGGTAATCAAGAGAAAGGCAGAAAACCTGTTAAAGCATTTGTAACTGCGGTTTCGCAGTATGACGGACTATTAGACATTATTGTTCGTATTCAGGGCATGGTGAATAAGAGAAGTAGCCACGCATCTGGTGTTATTCTCTTTGATGAAAATATCTATGATTCCGCCGCAGTTATGCGTACTCCAAAAGGCGCATTGATTACTCAGTGGGATCTGCATGACCAGGAAGCCGCAGGTTCTGTGAAATATGATTTCCTGCTAACAAGTGTGCAGGATATTATTATTCAGACTATTGAACTTCTTCAAGCCGATGACGTTATTGAAAAAGATTTAACTCTTAGAGAGGCTTATGATAAGTATTTGCACCCATCTGTTCTTCCGCAGGATGATGAAGCAATGTGGACTGCTCTGGCAAATGGTGATGTAATCGGCTGTTTCCAGTTTGATAGCGCGGTTGGCGCACAGGCAGCCAAGAAAATCCGTCCGCATAACCCTCTCGAAATGGCGGACGCCAATGGTTTGATGCGTCTTATGGCTTCTGAACCTGGCGCAGAAACTCCGATGGAAAAGTATGTTAGATATAAGAATAATATCTCTTTGTGGTATCAAGAGATGGATAAGAATGGTCTAACGAAACAAGAGCAGAAAACTTTGGAGCCTTACTTCTTATCTTCTTATGGTGTACCTCCCTCTCAAGAGCAGCTGATGAAGATGTTGCGGGATCCAGATATCTGCAACTTTAGTCTGGCTGAAGCCAACGCCGCGAGAAAGATTGTTGGTAAGAAACTGATGGATAAGATTCCAGAACTTCATCAGAAGGTTCTGGATACAGCAAAGTCAGAAATGTTAGGCAAGTATGTTTGGAAGTTTGGACTTGGTCCGCAGATGGGCTACTCATTCTCTGTAATCCATGCTCTTGCTTATAGCTTCGTCGGTATGCAGACTCTTTATCTCGCTACACATTTCAATCCTGTGTATTGGAATACCGCGTACTTAATCGTTAATAGTGGTGCCATTGATGAAGATGAGGGCGAGCAATCTGACTATACAAAGTTAGCAAAGGCTATTGGTGAAATTCGTAACAAAGGTATTAAGGTATCTCTTGTTGATATTAACCATTCTGCCCTTGGATTTAAGCCCGACGCAGAGAACAATCAAATCCTGTTTGGTCTAAAGGGTTTAACTAATGTCAACAATGATTTGATTAAAGAGATTATCGCAAAACGTCCATATGTATCTATGGTTGATTTTTATTATAGAGTAACACCTAATAAGCAAGCTATGATTGCTCTTATTAAGGGTGGTGCTTTTGATCAATTCTGTGATCGTAAAGAAGCTATGGTGCAATATTTATGGATGACCTGTGATAGAAAAAAGCGTTTAACTCTACAAAATATGCCAGGTCTTATCCGCTATGGTCTTCTGCCTGAAAATACAGAAGAGCAAGTTCTTGCACGCAGGATCTATGAGTTCAATCGGTATCTAAAAGCAGAATGTAAGTACGATGGGACTTATTATAAGTTGGATGAACGAGCGGTTGACTTCATTTATGAGCTTAGTACGCAAGTCGGGGGCATCGAGGAGAATATCGTGAATGAGAATGATATGTTCCTCTTTAATGTAAAAGATTGGGATAACTTCTATCAAAAGGAAATGGATATATTCAGAGATTGGATTAAAGAAAATAAAGATAGTATTCTTGATGAACTGAATACTCGAATCTTCATGCAAGATTGGGAAAAGTATGCTAAAGGAAATATTTCTTCTTGGGAAATGGAAGTTCTGTGCTTCTATTACCATGACCACGAATTAAGTAATGTGAATACTCAAAAGTATGGTTTAGTAGATTTCTTCTCTCTGCCTGAAGAGCCAATTATTGAAAAAACTTTTAAGAAAGGCGCATCTATTATTCCAATCTATAAACTCAATAGAATCTGCGGAACTTGCATTGCAAAAAATAAGACTAAGAGTGTTGTGTATCTACTTACAACAACAGGTGTAGTATCTGTTAAATTTAGACAGGAGTATTTCGCCTTGTTTGATAAGCAGACTTTCCGCAAGAATAATGATGGAACTAAAACTGTCATTGAAAAGTCTTGGTTCAATCGTGGCAATATGATTATGGTGCAAGGTATCCGCAGAGGCGATGAATTTGTAACTAAGAAGTATGCAAGTTCTAATGGTCATCAGTTATATCATATTGATGAAGTAACTGCTGATGGTTCTCTCGTTCTAAGAAGTGAGAGAGCGACAGGAGAGGAAGAAGAAGATGAATAAAGTCAAAGTCATTGCTTTATTTGGTAAAGCAGGGAGCGGGAAGGATACAATCCTTCGCGCTCTCGTTAAAGTAGATCCCGATAAATTTAATGAGATTGTGAGTTGTACTACTCGTCCTCCTCGCGAAGGAGAACAAGAGGGAGTAAATTATCACTTCTTGACAATTGACCAATTCACAGAGAAAGTCCTTAATGGCGATATGCTAGAAGCAACTGAATTTAATGACTGGCATTATGGGACTGCTTTATCTAGTTTATCAAAAGATAAAATCAATGTGGGCGTCTTTAATCCTCAAGGTATTAGATGTCTAATGGAAGATAATTTCGTAGATTTAACTGTATATTATGTGCAGACTAGTGATAAAGAACGCCTAATCAGGCAGTTAAATAGAGAAGAGAATCCTGATATTCAAGAAATTATTAGACGTTTCTCAACCGACGAACAAGATTTTGAAGATTTAGAGGATATTGATTATCAAGTAATTAAAAATCAAGATGCAGGCGATTTACTTCGTGCTGTCGATCTTATAGCTGGGCAATTTTGTTAAATTTGCTTATCAAAAACACCAGATATAGTATCCGTTCATAAAAATAATACAAGGGAGTGTTTTGATTGCTACAAGTGAAAAAGAGAAATGGTATCCTTGTACCATTTGATAAGCAAAGAATCGTTAACGCCATCAATAAGGCTTTTATCGAAGTTGATGGCACTTTATATGAAGAAGATACAGCAAATGATATTGCTGATGAAATTAAGTATAGTGTAAAGACCACAGATAAAATTATCTCTGTTGAGGAAATTCAAGACATGGTTGAAGACTTCCTCATGCGGTCTGAACGCAAGGATGTAGCTAAAACCTATATTCGTTATCGCTATAAACGAGAAGTTGCCCGCTCCGGTAGAGACGATTTTATTAAGGCTTTCTCTGAGAAGATTAACGGTACAGCCATTGAGAATTAGAACGCTAATGTCGATGAAATGTCATTCGGCGGTCGAGTTGGCGCAGGGTCTGACTTGCAAATGAAGAGATACGCTCTAGATTACTGCGTTTCTGATATGGCTCGCCGCAATCACGAGAACAATGAAATTTATATCCATGACCTATCTGCTTATGCAGTTGGTATGCACAACTGTCTTTCTATTCCTTTTGATGATCTACTCGCAAAAGGTTTCAATACTAGACAGACTGACGTGCGGCCCGCAGGTTCTGTGAATACTGCTTTCCAGTTGGTTGCTGTTATTTTCCAGCTTCAATCCTTACAGCAATTTGGTGGAGTAAGTGCTACCCATCTTGACTGGACTATGGTTCCTTATGTAAGAAAAAGTTTTAGAAAACACTATATTGAAGGTTTAAAGTATATTGAGAATATCTCCGATAAAGAGCTTTTTGACCATATCCCAGATACTGCTGGAATTGAAGATAATGAATATATGATTTATGATAAAGCATATCAATATGCTCTTGATATGACTGTTAAAGAAGTGCATCAAGCTGTAGAAGGTATGTATCATAATCTTAATACTCTTCAATCTCGTTCTGGTAATCAATTACCATTCACTTCTATCAACTATGGTACTTGCACTCTACCAGAAGGTAGAATGGTTACAAAAGCATTGCTTGATGTTTCTATCGAGGGACTCGGTAGACTGCATAAAACTTCTATCTTCCCTTGCGGTATCTTCCAATGCATGAAAGGCATCAATCAAAAGCCAGGCGATCCAAACTATGATTTGTTCAGACTGGCCCTAAGATCTACTGCAACTAGACTCTATCCTAATTATGCTAATGTTGATTGGTCTGGTAATGCAGGATATGATCGAAACGATCCACGCACATACTTTAGTACGATGGGTTGTAGAACCGCAAATGGTTGGGATATAAATCACGATGATGGAGTTAACGGTCAAACAAAAGATGGACGCGGCAATATTTGTCCTGTAACTATTATCATGCCTACTCTTGCTATGGAGTGTAAGATTAACTTTGATGCAGATGTAAAAGGCCATCATTCTTTTGATGATAGACAAATTCTAATTGACAGATTCCTCTATAAACTTGACCAGAAGATCCATGAAGCAAAAGATATGCTAATTGAACGTTTTGATTATATCTGCTCCCAACCTGCGGCGTCTGCCAAATTCATGTATGAGAACGGCTTAATGATAGGCTATGACGGTAAGAATACTCGTAGTGCTCTTAAGCATGGTACTCTTGCTCTTGGTCAATTGGGTCTAGCTGAAACTCTGCAAATCCTTATTGGTCAAGATCATACTACTCCAGAAGGTATGAAGTTAGCAAAGCAGATTGAGCAGCTTTTTAAAGATAGATGCGCAGAGTTTAAGGAGCAATACAGCTTAAACTTTGGTGTATATTATACTCCTGCTGAGAATCTTTGCTACACAGCTATGACAAAGTTCAAAGAGAAGTACGGAGAAATTCCTAATGTAAGTGATAGAGATTATTTCACTAACTCTATTCATGTCCCTGTATGGAAAGAAATGTCTCCATTTGATAAGATTAACATTGAGAGTCAATTAACTGGATATTCTTCCGCTGGGTGTATCACTTATGTCGAACTTGATAGTGGCGTCAAGAATAATATTGATGCTTTAGAAACTCTAGTACATTACGCCATGGAACATGATATTCCCTACTTTGCTATCAATGTTCCTAATGATACTTGTCTTGACTGTGGTTTCATGGACGAGTTTAACGACCATTGTCCTGTTTGCGGAAGTCATCATATCCAACAGCTTAGACGAGTAACTGGCTATCTAACTGGTAACTATACAACCGCATTCAACGCAGGTAAAATTGCAGAAACAAATGATAGAGTAAAACACGCTGGTCGATTGGAGGAATGACCTATTCGTTACGCAGGAATTATTTATAATGACTTTTCTTCAGCACCTGGTGTGTGCCTATCATTCTTTACTCAGGGGTGCCCCTTCCATTGTGAGGGGTGCCACAACCCTGAGACTTGGGATTTTGATGGCGGAAGAGAGTTTACACAAGATACTTTGCAATCAATCATTACTGGATTGAAAGCTAATGGGATACATAGAAATCTATGTGTCATGGGTGGAGAACCTTTATGTCAGAATAACTCATTCCTTACTCGCTTGATTATAACAACAGTAAAGAAAGAGCTACCGGATACTAAAATCTACATTTGGACAGGTAATAAATATGAAGAACTTCTTCATTCTTCTGATACCAATATGCGGGAAATCCTTAAGACCGCGGATGTCTTGATTGATGGCCCCTATATTCAAGCTGAGCGAGATATTACCTTACCTATGCGCGGTAGCCGCAATCAGCGCATCATTAACTTACATGATGCTAATTAATTCTATTTTTGGTGGCATGATGATTGCCATAGCTAGTTATATTTATCTTCAAGTCGGCGGAATAGTAGGAGCCTTTCTCTTTTCTATAGGACTTCTAACTATTCTTAATATGAACTTTAAGTTATATACTGGCGCAATAGGATTTATGCATCTGAATCCCGCAGATATGCAAAATATTACTACAATTCTCGTTGGTAACCTAATTGGAGTATGCTTACTCTTGTTCTTCCCACACTCTGCGGCCATTCCTTTAGTCGCTACCAAATTAGCCCTTCCACTTGGATTAGTAATGATAAAAGCAATAGTATGTGGTATGTTTATGTATACTGCTGTCTCTTGTTTCCGCAATTCTGCTCCATATATGGTTCCATTATGTGTTGCGGGTTTTATCCTCTTTGGCGGTGAACACTGTATTGCAGACCTATGTTATTTTATAGCTTCTGGTTCTTTCTGTTATGAAATGTTTCCTTTCTTTATAGTGGCACTTATTGGCAACTCTTTAGGAGCCATTCTAATTGACAGAACTAAAGTTTTATGATATTATAATAAAAGAAAAGGAGAATTGCTATGACATTATATGAAATGAACCAAATTGCTTATAACAAGCTTCCTAAGATGCCGAAAGCTGAAATCCGCAAGGCAACTGAAAAGCTTGAACAGTTTCTAACTAAGCATGATTCTAAATACTACATGATGTTAAATGTAGATGGTAGATACTACACTGTATATACCTATAATCAAGAGCATGATGTGAAGAAGATGGCTTTTGAAATGATTGACGTTGCTAAAACATTGGGCGTCTTAAAAGGCATTGAAGTACAAGATGACATGGTTGAATTTTGGATTCAGCAAGATAAAATTTGCTCAATGTATGCCATGTTTGACTATACACAAGGGGTGATTGAAGTATGAACGATGTATTAGTAGTTCATTACGATCCATTTTCTGCGGAATCTCGTGTTTATATCTGCCGAGATGATTCTCAGTAGCAGACAGTAATCGACTCCAATATCTCTGAATTTGCGAAGAATATTGGTTTACTTGCGGATACAACTCATATCTTTTCTGTAAAGATTGATGCTCCATCCCATGTAGTAGAAGAAATTAGACAACAGTTAATTACAAGTAATTACACAAAGCAAAAAATTGAAGTGGAAGGTATTTAATGATGTATACTTTGAAAACAACGAATGTGTATCGCGTACCTACTGTCGAAGATGCTCTTCGTCTGCGGAAGTGGCTTGACAAGAACTGTATTGGCGAGCTGACTTCTTTTAAGTACGCTACTAAATATATTAAGGCAAAAGGCGAGATCATTGAAGAGTATCAGCTTGTGACTGCTACTATTACTATCGACAATGAGAAAGACCCTGAAGGGGTTATGCCTATCAGTATGGAGGAAGAGTAATGAGCTGTTATTTTAAAAAAGTTTCCCGTTTTGCGGATGTTGATCTACCTCTGCCGACTCGTGCAACAGCCAATTCCGCAGGTTATGATTTTGTAGTTGCAGAGGATATTGTGATTCCTCCCTATGATTTTCTAAGAACCAAGATTCAGGATGATTTATTTGAGAAGGAACGCCACGAAGACTTCTATGGCTTTATTGACCCACTTTCTCTTGATGAAATGGCGGCTCTTACTAAGGAACTAAAAGCAAAAATTCCTCTTGTATCTACCGGTATGAAATGTCATCTTGAGCCTGGTCAGTACCTCGAACTGAGTGCCCGCAGTTCTACCCCTCTTAAGCATTGGTTGATTATTGGTAATAGTATCGGTATCATTGACGCCGATTATTGCGATAACCCTGATAATGAGGGTGAAATCTTCTTCCAGATTATCAATCTTTCTCCTTTTGCTATTCAGCTTAAGCGTGGAGATAAGATCGGGCAAGGAATTATTCATACTTATGGAGTAACCGATGATGATGCTGCGACGGGCGAGCGCGTAGGCGGATTCGGTTCTACAAGTAAGTAATGAGTCGCTTGTTAGCCCTCGACCAAGCCTCAAAGGTTACTGGGTGGGCTATCTTTGAAGATGGTGAATTGAAGTCCTACGGCAAGATTTCTTTAGATGATCCAAATACTGATATTAGACTAGTTTAGTTGCGATAGGGTATTTAGACTTTAGTTGCAGATTATAATATCGACGAAGTAGTCTTTGAAGATATTTAGCAATAGAACAATGTGGCTAATAATGTTTAGACCTTTAAAGTCTTGGCAGAGGTTTATGGAGTTGTATCAGAGTTACTACAAGAAATCCAGATTCCTCATTCAACAGTCCTCGCCGCATCTTGGAAATCTACTTTAGGCATTAAGGGTCGAACAAGAGCAGAATAGAAAAAGAATGCTCAACTATATGTAGAATAGAATTATGGTATCCATGTTATCTAGGATATCGCGGATGCTGTATGTATCGGGACACATCATATCAAGAAGAATAAATGCGCTTGGTAAGGATGCGGTCTAAATAAAATAATCCTCCTTTCTTAACTCTTAAATTTTTTGAGAGGTTTAAGGAAGGAGGATTTTATGTTTACTTTTATTGCTGAACATTTAGTTGAAATTTTTTTCGGCTTAGTATCAGCGGGAGCCTTAGCTTTTTGTAAATACTTACATAGCTAGTTAAAGAATTACAAAAAATTACTTGAAGAGAACAAAGACACTGAGCTAGAAAAAACTATAGATTCTCGTATTGAACCGATTCAGAAAGAAATCGAAGAACTTCGAAAATATATCATGGAAACTAAAGATATCGAGAAAAGTCATATGTAGCTAATTATTTCGTCTTATAAATTCCGTTTGGTGTAGCTTTGTAAAGCTTATATTAAATAGAGCTATATGACACAAGAACAATATGACCAATTAAGTGAGTTTTATCGAATATACTCTGGATTAGGTGGAAATGGTCAAGCTAAAGAATATTACGAATTAGCGTTGGAATTGCCAATTAGACCCGAATAACAAAATAAAGGGGACTTGTCTTTAACTTGACAAGTCCCCTTTATTTGCTTTTAATCGTTGAAATATATCATTGGTTTTAGAAATTATTTCCTATCCATAAGTAGCTATTAGATCCGCTAATAGCTCCTCTTGTTCAACGGTTAAATCAGTTTCATAGCTGAACATAGCAGCATGAGTTATTTCGTGACATAACACTCTCTTCATTAAAGAAGAATTAAGATTCTTAGTGATATAGATACATTTAGTATCATTATCACAAACACCAGAAGCTAATGACCCATCGCTTCTAGCAAGAGTAGAGGAAGTTGGAGGTACTAGCAATATCCTCCAACTTATCCCATTAATATTAAGCATTGAGATTTAACTGCGCGATCTTATTGGTCAGGCTAGTCATTTTCTTCTCTAGAACTTGACGCTCTTCTGGAGAAGCTCCATCAATCATTTCTACGATGTCCTCAGAGAGTTCCTGCATATACTTTTCTAATTCCTTAACCTTTTCTGTCTTATCTTTATGGAGTTGTTTAGATTCCATATACATACGACGAGTTACTGGACTGCGGCCTTCGCGAGAATCGCGAATATCAATCTCGCGTCCCCGTTCAGGATAATAAGGATAACTCTCCCAATCTTCATCGCGATCGCGCTTTTTCCATGGATAATGGCCGTCCGGACCTTCATAATACATTCTTCCATATACTTTATCCATATCTCTATGGTGATGATGGCTCTTTTCTTTAGTTTCGTCCTCTTCGGCTTCTTCCATTGCCTTGACAATAGAGCAGTAATATTTAGCCTGCTCAAGGTCTTTAATCATATCAATAGCCTGACCTAATTCCTCAGTATTTACTGTATCAAGATGACTTAACTGTGCCTGAACACAGCCCATCAAGACTTCTTCCATATGATTTAGTCGTTCCATAAATTAAGCCACCCTTTCAACAATTAGATTAGCATTTTGAACACTTACTGGAATAGTAGAGATATTTCTTACGCTTACTTTTCCACAGCATCCACGTGGAATATCAATAAAGATAGCACCAAAAATATTACCATAAGTGCTAACTGCGGTTGGCGTATAAATCATGGTAGTGGTATTGATAGGTTCACCATCAATAGCAATAGCTAATGAAATTGGCCCAGCAGTACCATCCGCGGGAACCGCAATATTACCTCCAAAGGACACGCGAAAACGCGCACGACACTGGCAATTAGTCAAACCTCTTAAAGTTACTTGACCACTACCGCTACGATGAACGGTAGAAGAGTTGCCTGCGATAGCAACATTTGTGAATAAAACATCTTGATTAGCCGCGACTGTTTGCACAGCATTAGCGGTAATTTCCATAATACAAATCCTCCTTGTTTTTAATATAAGGGGAGATTACTCTCCCCTTATAGGTTAATTTAGGCAGTTAAGCCGCAACCATAAGCTGCGGTCCCGCAGTTGCAGTATGGGTTTGCAACCACATAAGCGGGAACAGGTGCCTTAGTGCCGAGCTGGCTGACCAGATAGTTGTTCTGAGCTTGCTGAGATGCAGCAAGGCGGAGAGCCTGGTTCTCACTTTGGAGATCAGAGATTTTCTCCTGGCAGAGATAATCAAGGATAGCACGAGTGCCAGCATTCTGACTGTCGATAATGTCACGGGTGTGATTTGCCATAGAGGTCTGGATAGCGCAAGTATTAGTAGCCATGTTATAGTTAACATCAGCAAAACCACGCTCTAGAGCTCTACCATTCTCGCAGCAACAATCAGAAATCTCACGAGCAATACTATTCTGACCAATAGTATTATCATAACGAGCCTGATTGATAGCATTTTCAACCTGGCATACACCCTGTTGTGCAGCAAAACGATTAGCTACAATATCAGAAGTTAAACCATTAGCAAGTTGAGCAGTCTGATAACCGAGAGAGCATACTGCATTATTAACACCTGCAAAATTATTTAACATTCCAGTATTCATTGCATAGAAACCATCGCAAAGGCCTTGCTGTACGCCACGAATACTATTTTGTAAACCATTCATATCAAAACCATAAGCGATTTCTTCACGAGTGGTAGTTCCTTGATATGCGGGAGAGCCTGCTCCCTGGCCGCGACCGAAACCATTACCCCACATACCACCGTTGAAACAGAAGAGGAAGAGGATAATAATCCACCACGCACCGTTGTCCCACATACCATCATTACGGTTGTTACTACCAGTAGCAGCCGCAATATCAGCTAGACTATAGCCATTAGAATTATTGAACATAAAAATGTTCCTCCTTTAATAAGATGATTAAAGGCCAAGCATCTCTTTAAAGGCGGCAAATTCTTTGTCGAAATCTATTCCCTATTGTTTAGCTAAGTTACGAGCAATTTGCTCAATATCTGCGGATCGACCATTCTTGGCTAGATTTAAAAGGTTTTGACCCATTGGGGTCTCACCCATCTAGCTTTCTAGCAGATTCATAGCGAGTTGCTAAGGATTCTGTCCACTCCTAAGCATTTGGATAAGTTGCATTGGGTTCATAATTCATGTCTCCTTAAAACTTAAATTTCTCAGTCTACTGCGGTTGCGTCGGAGTTGGCTGAGATTCTGGCTCCTTTCCTAACATAGTTTGTTTTAATTGCGCTAGTGTAGTCTCGAACTCTTCTCTAGTAACATACTGAGGAGAGCTGACGACTGGCTCATTCTTTAGCTCATAAACATTAAGACTGGCTGTGCCATCCATGTTTATTTGCTTAGTATAAATACGTCTATTTGCTAAATCAGGAAAATAAAATACAGAGCCATCGAAATCAATGCTAATGGCACGGGCCTCTTCAATAGAAGATACAGGCCGGCCTTTAATACCCATTTGCGGCTAGGTCTGATCCACATATTGAATACCTGGTCTTGGATACATAGGTTGCTGTGGATAGTATGGATAATTAGTTGCCAAAATTTTTACCTCCTAAAAAATATTTCCTTTGACCTTTCATTAGTATATGAAAATCGTCTATGGACGATTTTACATTTTTGCCAAAAATTTTGCCAATTTTTTTGAAAAAAAATATAGGGAGCCTATTAGGCTCCCTTTTTCTTGTTATTTGCGCTTATTAACCTCAGCCTCAATTAACTGAGTGAGATAAGTATTCAAGTCACCTGTAGCCTCGGTAATATATTCCTTAGCATCGTCACTTAGAATAGTCATAATAGCGTTCATTGTGCGGTTAAATGCTTCCTTCTGAGCTGCTTCATCGAAGCTTCCAGATTTCTTCAAGCTATCTACATAGGTCTGATTGGTTGCAATAACGCAATCAACGACAGTCTGATAAATCATATTGGTATATTTCTGAGCAATCTCATTGTCGGTCTTAGAGTTAATTTCATCTCGTTTTGCGGATAAATAATCCACGAGGAATTTAGTCAAGATACCGAGTAAAGGAATAACACACACCTGGATAATTTGAATCACAATTTCTGGCATAATAATTCCTCCTTATTGTATATAATATATCAAACAAAAGGAAGATTGATTATCTTTTTCTGTCCAAATCAAATCTTTCCTATAAGCGGAGCCGTAATGTAGATTCTGAGATTTCTGGACATTCTTTCGCGAGTCTAGTAATTGGTTCATTCTTGCGGAAACGCTGATATAGTTCCTCGAAATTCGAGGGAAGAGGTTTCCTTGGTCTACCAAACTAGACGCCATTAGACTTGGCGGCCGCAATTCCTTCAGCCTACCGTTGTTTAATATAGGTTCTCTCTTGTTCAGCCTAAAAGGATAATACCTATAAGACAAGATCAGAGATAAACGTGCCCATAACGTCTTTACAATATGACGTGTCTAATAATGGCATATCTAATACCTTAATATCTACTTTCTTAGTCTTGGTAATTAAACCCCATTGTTCTAGAATCTCTGAGTAATTACGACCTAATCTATCAATACTCTTAATAATAATCATATCATTTGGCTGAATTGTACTCACTAAATTCTAGTAGGCTGGACGATTGAAATCCTTACCTGATTGTTTATCGACGAAGATATTATCTCTATCTACGCCTGCATCAGTTAATGCAATAATCTATCGGTCTAGATTTTGATCTCTTGATGAAACCCTTGCATATCCATATAACACCTTTATCACCTCATTATATAATGAAAATTTGGCAAAGTTGATTTAACAACTTTGCCAAATTTTTTGGTAAAATTATTCAGTAATCCCAGCCGCAACTAGAATCTTCTTCATATTCTCCGCGAGATCAAGAGGAAGGCAATCTGCAGAATAAGTAATTTTATCTAATTCTGCGGTTGTAGTTGCACGTCTTGCTAGAATTAAGAGGTGATTACAAAGAGTCGTGTGGTATAGTTTATGCGCGGTAGCCTTTTCGGCAATGGCCTTGAGTTCTACGGCAGTAAACATACGACATAACTTCTTATCTGCATGGTAGGGATATCCCTTGGCTCCTTGTTCAATTGCAGATAGGGCTGTCGTTAAGTTAATTTGATCGGTTTCTTCAAGGCTAAAGTGCTCTATACCTTCTGTTGTTTCTACGTCCATACCAGCGACAATAGTTTGATTGCAAGTTTCTGAGAGATTAGATAGCTTTTCTGTTTGGATTTCTTCGAATGGACGATTATCTGGCTCTTCTTCGATAGTATACTCGCCATTATATGCTTCTGTTTTGGCGATTTTCTCGTTGGCTTCACTCCATCTAAGAGAGACAGCGGAAAAAACCTGTTCAATTTTAGGCTCATCTTCTGTGCCGTGGTTAATCTCCGTGCAAAGTCGATATTTGATGAGTTTCATGGGACCCTCCTTAATCTGTAGTTTTGGTGTATTTGAGTATTACATGGCAGTTGCCTCCTGCTGCGCTTGTGCCGCACGCAAGTGTGATTTTTGTACGATTAACATCAACAACGTAATAGCTCCATGGATCTGACAAATCATTGTTGGAAATGCTAGGCATTGGCATAGCGCCACGCAGTCCTTGACAAAATATGCAATCTCGCATATCCATAATTCCGTGTTCCACTTGTTTATTATCCGCAATCTGCCCACAATCAACGATTTTATAATATACCGGTCTTCCCCAGAACCGCTCCGTAGTGCGGTATTCCACGCCTGTCGCCATGGGCGGATTGACATATTCCCATGGCTGCCAGCCCTTGTCAGTGTCTTTAACTCGTTCCAAATAGGTATTGCTCATCGGAGCACGTGGGTAGAATACCTGCTTAGCGTCATAGGAGTGAGCTATTGTATGCTCCAAGTGCAGCAGTAGGCCGGTCTTGCCGTATACGCCACCGACGGTACTGCCGGGAACGTCTAGGCCGGTGTCTAGTGTATTGTTATCGTCATCGTATACATACAGCCCGGACCTGTCAACACTGTTGATCGTACTCGCCGTCAACACTGTATAGGCGTATGGGTATCCATTGGCTCCAATGCCAAATCCACCGGGAGCGGCCCCGATGTTCCCCCTCGCCTGGGTTTTCTGCCCGTCCGTCAGATTCTGCGCCGCATCATATCCAACTGCCCCGATGGCAGTAGGGGTAATAGGATCTGCTCCATCTTTACTATGCGTAGCCGCATGAAATTTAGCAGACTCATAGGAAGTTGTTATTACGCCAGTGCCAGGTTTAAAAGTAATAGTAGCAGGAACTTCTGCAATTGGAGGACGAGTAGCGTAGAAGCGAATAGCGCCATCACTTAACTCACTCTTATAAAAGATACCCTCATCATTACTAATATTTACTATTGCATCACTTGTTGCTTTTAATCCATTGATTGCCACTTCTGCCGTCCAGTAACCCGTTAGGTCGTCAACTTTGTGATAAGTCCAATTGTTATAATAATCAGCGAATGTGGGAGTTGAAGTAAGCATAGTGGTTTTTCCCTCAGGGTATCTACTCAGTTGGACGAAGTCGGTGATATTAACTTTATTATCGCCAGTAGTATCTGCACACCATAAATCAGCACCTGTTAATGTTATAATACCACCTACGTGTTTGTTTATTTGGTCTACATCATTCTATGTAATTTTACCATCGCCATCTATATCGCCGCGCATTCGACCTTTAGGAATAGTAAAAGCTAGAAATGAACTACTCTATTGACCTTGTAAAATACATTTTAAACTCACTTTAATTCTCCTTTCATCTTCTAAAAAGTACACTTAACTGGGCTTTGGTCAATCATAAATAATTTTCTTAGCTTGTTTTTTATGTATATCTGAAAAGGTAAGATACCTACTTGAAGGGAAAAGGGTTTCTATACCTTTTTCCCAATTTTTTATTATCTAGTTTCTGGGAGTATTTTTCCCATAAAAAAGTGTACTTTTTCTCGGAAAATCTTTTGGCATTTTTAAAAGAGCTAGATACGAAGGAGGTTATAATCTTGCCTAAGTGTATTTTAGCTGAGCAAGGCGGAAAAGGTGGAGGAAGCGGCATCGTTCTTATGAAGATCGAAGTCACCACTAAGCCTACTAAGACCAGCTATCTTGCGGGCGATAGCTTCAATAGCGCCGGTATGGTCGTTACCGCATCTTATGGTACTGGGCAAGCGGTTCTAGCAACCGCGGAAGTTAGTGGATATTCTGTATCCCCTAGCGTCTTAACTGATGGTACTACTTCCGTAACCATCACTTACTCTGAGGGCGGAGAAACTTGTACTACAACTTTAGCAGTCACGGTTACTCACCGCCTCACCGCAATTACTGTAACTACTAAACCTAATAAGTTAACCTATGAGTATGGAGATACTTTAGTTACTACTGGTATGGTTGTTACTGCTAGTTATTCCGATTCTCAAACTAAAACAGTAACTAGTTATTCTTGCTCTCCAAAAACTTTTTCAACTGTTGGAAATCAAGTAGTTACAGTTAGCTACACAGAAAATGGAGTTACTCAAACTGCGACTTTTAATGTCACAGTCAATCGTAAATCTATAGCTAAACCTACATGGAAGAGTAATCTTACCTATAACGGGAATCCGCAATCCATCAATAGCACCAGTTATTGGAATAACTATAACACTAGTTACATGACTATTGGTGGTACTACATCTGCTACTAATGCGGGAACTTATGCAGCTAGTTTTACGCCCGGTAGTAACTATCGCTGGACGGACGGAACCACTACCGCAATCAATGTCAATTGGACAATCAACAAGGCGGCAGGTAGTTTGAGTGTAAGTCCAACGACAGTAGCCATTAATGGTAATAACTATAGCTCCGGCGTAGCTGTTACTATTACTCGCGCTGGCAATGGTGCTATTAGCTATAGTCCTACTAGTATTTCTGGTTTGACCTTATCTCTTAATGGCAATACTCTTACTATTAAAGGTAATGGTTCTACTGCGGTTTCCGCAAAAACTATTACCATTAGCGTCGCTGCAGGCACTAACCATACTGCGCCTTCTAGTAAGACTATTACTGTTAGCGCAGAATATTGGTCTTGGGGCGCTGATGGTGGTACTGTTGATGCGGCATGGTTTGCTGGTTTAAAGAACTATCTTGCTTCTCATACTGGTGCCTCTATTAAAACTAGTAATGGTGGTGCTATTCTTGGCACAACTAAATCTGTCACACTTTCTAGCGCAGTTTTAGGTACTACTACTCACTTAATTAGAGTTATCGGTGTAGATCAAGATGCTAATAATACTGTAACTTTTTAGACTAAAAACTGTTTAAGTCAATATACTACTTTTGGTAGTAACGCAGTTTGGATTGGCTCTACAGCTAGAAGTTTATGTCAAAATTATTATAACGCTTTTCCAGGCAAAGCCTCTATTAAGACTATTAAAAAAGGCACTTGTCCATCTACTAATAGTTCTCGTAATGGCGATGTAACTTATAATGATGAAACAGTATTCTTGCTTTCAGAAAGAGAATTTGGTCTTGATTCTTATTCTCCATTATCTGTTGCTAATAGCTCTACTAGTAAAGCAGAATGTACCCAAGGTAAGAATTTTGCGTATAGTTATTATACTAGTAATGCTACGCGTATCATGTATTTAGGTGATACATCCACGAGTAGTTACGGTTATCCATGGGAACGCTCGCGCGCCTACGACTACTCGAACAACGTGTGCAGTGTCAACGACAACGGGGGCGCGGACGACGACACCTACGACTACAGCAGTGGCCTCGCGCCGGCTTTCGTCATTGGTAATTAAAAACTTTCAAAAGTGGGACAGTATAGATTAAAATGTTAGCCAGTTTTCTCATATAAATAATGAGAAAGGAAGGCGTTAATTTTGTCTGTAAAAACAAAAGATCGACATAAATCCAAGCGTGAGTGTCTCTAGAAATCACGCGAACTGGTAAATTACATTTTAGTCTTAACTCGTCCTAGAGAGTTTGACGAATCTGGAAAACAAATTAAAAAGCCTGGATTGCTTGGAGAGGGACAACCTTTCCAAGCGTTCGGGCTAGATATTATCAAATGCGGAAAAGGCATACATGCCGCCTGCTATCAAGCTAGTGAGATCTACTTGAATAGTTAGGAAACTTTAATTGCACGAAAGAAATATTGGAATTAGGCTATCGCTTATTGCGACAGTATCTTTCGTCAAATCGATCTCTGTATCTTCGAATACGCATAGACTAACCAGAAGAAACGGCGCTCTTTTGAGCATCTTGCTCGTTTAACAAAGGCTATGAAAGAAACTTTATAGGATAGAGTTAATCGAGATTATTTAATCTACGAGCATTCCTACTAGAAACCAAAGAGTTATAGAAGAGGTCGGTAATGATTTTACAAGATGTCAAGTTCTGTATTTTTCGCTCGCGCAACTACAACAACTCGAACAACGTGTGCAATGTCAACAACAACGGGAACGCGAACAACAACAACTACAACAACAGCAATGGCCTCGCGCCGGATTAGATGGAGCTATCACGTTGCAAGTCAAGCTGCGAAGCAGCGCAGACGAGCAACACCTAGAATAGTACCCCAGAATATATTATTGTCCATCTAATTATGGTTTATTCTGGATGCATTGGCTCACTCTTGTGGACTAAGAAGGAGAAGGAATAGAGCATATTATTAAATAGTATATTATAGGTAGATGCCTTTTCATCTAAGGAGAACTTGACTATTTCGTCTCTGCGACGGATAAATAAATACGATTACAGATGCGGAACTCGCGAAGTACCCGCTATTACTGTATGATAAGGAGAAAGAAGTTGAGTTAGTAGTAGACATCTTTCGAGCGTTTTTGTAGTTTTGACGCATTATATGATTCCTCTTATCGAGTTTGTCGAAATGTTCGATGGAAAGATAGTACAATCAATTTTGAAGAGAATAGAATTGAAACAATCTTACAAACAGAAGCTGATTTGCGAGCTTGTGAATACAAGTAGCTTGTGTTTAGTTGTTTCTCAATCATTGAACGAGGCAAGCCACGAGATATAAGAGCGTGTCATATCAACGACAGACTGGTACAAAATGCTTTATGTGAATAGAGCTTATTGCCAGAATTAACTCCTAAATTTATTTATGATAACTGTGCAACACTTAAAAATAGAGGCATAGATTTTGCTTTAACAAGAGCAAAGAAACATTTATAGATGGCTCATAGAGAATACGGGTTAGGAAATGATTTCTTTGCTTTACGAATTGATATTCGTAAATACTTTGATTCTATCGACCATGAGGCTCTTAAAGAAATCGCTAAACGTGTTATTAAAGACCCTCAAATCTATGAATTATGCTCATACTTAATTGATACATTTTCTTTTAAGCTAACAAAAGATAAGCATCCAATTCCTGGTAAATAGTATTATATTGCTAAAGGCAAAAAATATATACCTGCGGATATCCAATCTTTCCAGCCGCATCACCAATATTATGAGTGTGAAGCTAAAAGTCTCGGATTAGGAAGTCAGACATCACAGTTGTTTGCATTGCTAGCTTTGAACGAAGTTGACCATTTCATTAAAGAAGAATTACATATTAAGTATTATGGACGTTACATGGATGATTCTTATCTTCTATGTAACGATAGCAAATACTTAGCAGAATGTAAAGCTAAGATAGAGAAGAAATTAAAAGATATAGGTCTTACTCTTAACTAGAAGAAAACCACTATCTCGCGCATTACCCCTATCGCACCTAAAGATAAGGTTCATGGCACTCCATTTAAGTATCTTAAATGGAATTTCTATCTAACTACTACAAATCATGTAATCTAGATACCTTTTAAGAAAAAGATTGTGCATTAGCGCAGAAAATTGCGTAAAATGGCTGCTCTATGGCAACAAGATAAAATTCCTACTGAAGAAATTCAGAAATCTTATCAAGGTTGGAGAGCACATATCGCTAAAGGTTCAAGCTTCTATATTATCCAAGATATGGATAATTATTTTCGTTCATTATTCAAAGGAGTTGAAATAAAGTAATGTATGTATTATTAAATCGTGAGAATATTGTAGTTGATATTCTCGACAATCTTCGTTACATTAAACTACAATCTTCTAATGGTATTGTCGTTGCCTGCTCAGAAGAAGAAGGCACTGGGGTTATTGGCTCTAATTGTGATACTCATTATGTCTTAATCCAAGCTGATACAATTAACTCTCCTAACGCAGTTCGCGTTATTGAGGTTGAAGAAATTCCATCCAATGTTACACCTAACCTATATAAGTTCGATAATGAAACTCAAAGTTTTATTTATCGCTATAGTTTAGATGAAGCCAAAGAGCTTAAGCAAGAGAAGAACAAGCTACTTTTCGCAGAGTATCTTGCTTCTCATCCATTAACATGGACCGATGGAAAAGAATATGGAGTTACAATGGAGGATCAATCTGAGATTAGTCTTAACTTAAGTCAATATCAGATCGCCACTCAAGCTGGCGTTGAAGCTCCTACTCTAGAATGGCACGCTCGACACGAAGAGTGCTAGCCTTGGACATTAGAGAATCTTGTTGCATTATCTATGTCCATTTCTGCGGCTGTATATCCAATGTATCGTAAAATGCAGCAATATAAAATCTCTATTTATGGAGCATCTTCTTTAGAAGAGCTAGAACAAGTAGAGTTAGATTATGCGGACCAAGCTGAATAAGTTTCTTACCTTATTCACTGTTGGAGGTTCTTTATATTTTATTATAGAGTTCTTGTTTAAGACTTTCATCAGTGGTGGCATGATACATTGGTCAATGTTTCTCTTGGGCGGACTGTGTTTCGTTCTTATTGGAGAAATAAACGAGGTTATACCTTGGGAAATGTCTATCATTAAACAAGGGGCTATTGGAGCCGCGATAGTTACCTCACTTGAATTTGTATTCGGCGTAATCTTGAATATAGTTCTAAAACTAGGAATTTGGGACTACTCAAGCTTACCTTTCAATATATTGGGGCAAGTTTGTCTTCCTTTCTCATTCGCATGGTTCGGGTTAGCTCTTGTAGCTATCTTCCTTGACGACTATCTCCGGTGGAAATGGTTTGGCGAGGAGATCCCGCACTATCACCTCAAAGACAAAGTTTGCCATTAAAACAAAAAATAGGGGAGAACCTTAATTAAAGGTTCTCCCCTATTTTTTTTTATTTATTTTACGTCGATAATGACGATTTCAATATCTCCCTCAATAGCTTTGCTGGCTGTGAAGGTAATACCAGACCCAACCGTCGCTTGTGCATCATCAATCTTGTTATAGTCATCGTGGTTACTAATCCAGGAAATGATTGGAGGTACATTACCATTCTTACCACACTTCAAATTAGTATTGCTATAAGAATAGGTATAAGTATCTCCAGAATGTACCCAGTTGGCTTGAGCAAGAGTAACTGTATAAGAAACGGTAGTTACTTCATCCATCTTATTGTCTGTCTCGCTCTTACTATACACATCTAAGTTAGTTCTCGCGGCCGCCGCGGTTGTAGCACCGGTACCACCAGCTTTAATAGGTAGAGTACCGAACTTTGGAACACCAGAAACCTCTGCGAATAATGCTCCAGTGCCTAACAAACCAGAAACACCCTTAGTAGAATCTCCAGTTACAATAGCACCGTTCTCGATAGATACCATCTTAACTGCATCAGTACCATTACCTAGCAGTAAAGCATTAACTGTTAAAGTTTTCTGTCCAGTACCACCCTGTGCAACAGTAGCAGTCATATTAGTAAGAAAGATATCATCAATGTCAATCTCTTTAGTGTCTTTCTTTAAAATAGAAGCCGCATATGCATTAACTTGAACACGTCCACCAGTAGTATTAGAAATATCAATGAACAGATTGCCTGTATTCTCGCAGAAATAGGCGTATCCCTCATGCATGGGGATTTGAGTGAGAAGCTCTTCCTCGCCTCTATAAATCTTAAATAAAGCCATTATTAAATCCTCCCTTTAATCAAGGCTTTTCTATAAGGTCTTGGAAAGATCCCCATGAAACAAGGCTCTATACCTAATCTTTAGAATAAGCCGTTTTTGATGTATCTCCATCGCCGCCAATCAGCGAGTTAATATAATTGATTGAGTAAGTCTTATTGTCAACATTTTCCTTATAAGACTGTTCGATTAAACTAGAAACACCGCCAGTTAACTGTGCTCTATCCCACTCACCAGTATTAGTCTTATAATACCAATAAGATACGTCTCCACCATTATCAAGCAAGGCCCAAGTAATAGCAAAGATTTTATGAGAATCAATAGTGCCAGAATAGTGTTCCTGAATATAAGTGACACCGTTGGCTAAACTAGCAGCAAACTCCGCAGTTTCAGTTAAATGATATTCAGCTTCAATATTAAGAGCATCACCAACAGGACCTTTAATACTTTTCTCACTAGCTTTCCATCTATTAGTGGTTAAAGTATACAAAACACCAGTCTCGCTATTGAGATAAATATCTCCGATTCTCGCGCCATCAATAGCAGTAGTTGCTCCATCAGCAGTAATCTCAAGACCTGCGAATAGCTTACTACCAGTTGGAATCTTGAAAGTAAAGGTTACTGTGTCTTCACTAGTAATAGCAGAAGTAACAGAGCCTTGTTCTGTTGAACCAACAAAAGTAGAAGAAACCGCGGGCTTCGGAGCCTATGGGAGCTTAAATTCAAGCTGCCATTCGGTACCTTCCGCGTTTGTTAGTGTCCTTTCAACTAGCGGGACCGCAGGTTTAAATCCCTCATCGCCTTCGATATAAGGAGCGATAGCACTAGCTTTGATTACTGGTAGTGGTTGCTAAATACTTGCTTGATATTCAAAGACACAAGTAGTATCGTCTGTCTTACTAGTTACTTTATAAATGAAACCAGTGGCTTCATTGATATAGTAATCTCCAACTCCATAATTGGCGAAAAGCGGATCAGTAAGAGTGTATGTTTTACCGGTTTTTTGTCCTAATAAACTACCATAATAGAATTTAACCGCACGAGGCAAGTCAAAATGTAACTTAGGCGCATTAACTGTTCCAACATTAGTTACTTTGGGTTCAAAGTCTGGCGCTCTAGTAACTGTCTCTGGCGCAGCCATTACTTGGCTACGAGGCAGAGAAAATGTCAAAATAGGATGCTCGTGGAGAGTATCTTCTTCACTATAACCAAAACTCACGGTTGGCTCAGCATCAGCATTTAATACTTCGTGAAGAATATTACTATCTAAAAATTCCTGAGCTATAGGTAGTTGGAATTTAAGTACAGGTCGGTTAATGTCAGTTAAGTCAAGTCTGACCTTTGGTTCTTCCCCAACACCAATCACATCAACTGTAACCTAATTAATTACTTGAGACTGCGGAATATTAAAATGCACAGTTGGGTGATCAATATCATCATCATTATACACAACACTTGGCTTTTCATCCGCATTTAGAATAGTTGCTTCTTGTGGCATTGACAATACCTACGCTCTTGGCAACTTAAATTGAATAACTGGCATATCTTGATTAGATAAATCAGTTTCAATATCTGGTTGCTCATTCGCATGAAGTACGATTGCAGGTGTCGTAATACTAATCTTTGGAGTATTACCAGTACAAGAAGAAATGAGCTTATAACTAAGGCCACTACCCTCTCCCGCAGATTCATCATATACTTTCTACCATAAAGTAGAATTTAAGTTTTGTTTATTTCCCGCTTTTAAATCATAATTCATGCGGGTCATGTATGTAGCATCAGATGGCAAGCCATAAGATACCATAACAAATTCGCCCACAGAGATAGGAGATGCCCATCCTTTATCTAAGTCAACTTGCGCTCCATCAGGACCGTAATAAGACTCAAATATCTTTTTAATCTCGAAGCTCTGTCCAGCAGGACCTCCGTAGAAAGATTGCATGTCTATACCTCCTTATCCCTAGAGTGGATCGTAAATAAAGTCTACAATTACGTTATCTAACTCACCAATAACAGTTTTATCTTCTTTGTAAACTCCGTTTAGACCTTGATTTAAAATTGCACTACCCTTTTGAAATGCAGCAATGTAAGTCTCATTGGCTTCATTATACCCATTCCAATAGGTCTTATAAGCATCAGAAGTTGGGTCAGTAGGCTCTTCTCCTAATGCAGCGATAGCAGCTTCAAGAGCCGCCTTAGCCTCTTTGATAATCTTCTCGCCTTCTTGTTTTTTACTTTCTGATTCTTTTTCGTCTTTAATATAAACTGTAGGACGAACGAATTTCATACTTGTAATAACAATATCTTCATCAAGCTCATAAATACCAGTGCGGCCAATCATGATAGTCTTACTAGCATTCATGACAACTTGCGCTCCGGGTGGAGCCTGAATACCAACTTTGGTAAACTATTTAGCGCTAGAAGCATTTACAATGTCATTGTAAATATCAATTCCAGAGGAAATATAATGTTTTCCATCGCCAGTGCTACTTGTATCTACTACACGATAGTAGATTTGTCCAATAGCAGACATCGCCCTCTCCTCCTTATACTCGTGTTAAAACTTCTGTCGCAGTAATACTCATAGTGCCATTATAAGTAAGAGGTAAAGAATATTGGGTAATCTAATAGTTACCATAGATATTGCTATCTTTATCTTCAACCCTAATTATATTATTAGGCTCTATATAATATTTCGGCAAACAGGTTAAAGAAATAGTAGTATTATAACATAAATTCTAATACATCATTTCTCGGATTTGGTCAAAGCAACTAGTTCCAGTAGTGCTTATTGAGAACATATCATAGTATTCATTAGTTAGAATAAAGAATCTCTAACCAATTCCTTGATATTTAACAATTAAGTCCTAATCTAATCCTTCAATAAATACAACATCAGGAACTTCGCTATTATATACGGTTTTTATGTCATTATTATTAACGACTTTAGTCCTACGGCCAATATTCTTAATAGAATACTTACCAAGGGCAGAACTAGTATCTATAAAATCTAGCCAGAAGTTAATAGAACCTGGATCATTAAACACGTCAGGATTCCAATGATTTGTAGCATCCCAATTCTTGTTCATTGGGTTATATAAATTACGCCACTCCGCAATTAACTCTGAATCATAATAATTATCATAAACACTATTAGACACCTAAGCATTAAGAGCACGACGATATAGCTCTTCTCTCCATTCATCGCATGGAGTACCTACTAAGGTAACTGTATAACCCTCTACACTATAATCATCAATAGTATTGAAGTCATAGCGAACGATAAGATTAGATTCCTTATCTTTTACTTCCCACATATTCTACATAGCCAAGTCAATATCTGGCTTATCATCAATAGCAAGATGATAACGGATAGATACCTCTACGCCGGTTGAAGTCTTACGCTTGCCCCAAACATAAAAGTCATTCTTCACATTATCATACTTAGGATTGCGGGTAATCGCGGTTGTCGTGTCAAGATCGGTAAGCGAGTATAAAAACTTTGCATTATTATACGAGCGCACATAATCTTCTGGACTTAACTCTAATAACGGACTACCGGTATTGAGATAGTTCTTAATCTCTTGAAATACGAACTTACCATCTATATTATAAAAATATTCATAATTACCGAGAGTGCTAACAATCTTGTCTAATAAAGTTACTACCGTGTCTCCTGCATTTAATACCAACTCTCCTGGATAGGTAAAATCGGTATACTTATATCCAGCATCTTGTCCATAACTAAACATATGCGGATAATCTTCTTGCGCTTCAAAGCTTAAACTCTAGTAGTCATTGGAGAAATATACTGGCTTATCTCCCATATATCTTACTAACATCTTAATCTCTTCATCAATGTCAGTAATGATAATATTCTCAATAGCTTCTCCACCCCAGTGATTTACCGCTTCATAGATAATTTGAAAGATAGTAGGATATTGAATCTCTACGTCTCCATTATCAAGCTAAACAAGACTTTCATGGAAAGTTATTGATGCCGGCAAAGTGCCACCTGCGGTTCCGTCTAATAAACACATTTTATCTTTACCAGTGATAGAAATATTCCAACCACTAGTAGAGCGACTAATATTAGCAGAGGATAAAACAAACAAGCCACAAGGAAACCAAATAATATCTCCATAGTTTTTATAAGACTTTAATGGATTATCATAACCAATTAAAACTTTAATCTTCTTGTTAATAGAAATCTCATTATCAATATCCTCAAGATTACTATTATCAATAGAGGCAAGCATAGTAAGGTTAATGGTTCTTCTAATTGCGGAAGAACCATTAACGCTCAAGTTACCACTAGTGATAGAACCCTAAATCTCTTTAATGGGTTCTTCATCTTTAAAAGAAAGGAGGATAATCTTTGCATACTATACTCGCATATGCAGTTTATCTAACTAGGTTAGAAAATCCATGTCATTAAGATACTCAAACATGAATATTAACTCCTTTCTTTGCTATACTTCATTGTTGTTTGCGCAGTTAAACATTTGTAGTTAATAACCGCGAATTGAGGTTTCTATAAAGCAATATACTTAATCATACCATCCATCGGGCTAAGGGTATATCGGCCCGTTGGACCAAGCATGACTGGATGTTTATCGCTACCATCTCTCTTTTGACCAATATATAAGATAGTCTGTGGGTCTGCTTCAATATCGAAGGAAGTAATATCAGAGAAAGAATAATAAATAATTCCATTCGTCCATTTACCATCTTTATCTTGCTCAAATCCACCTTGAATATTATAAATAAACTCTACTTGCTTGCGAGTTTCTTCTTCTATAATATCGTATAGGTTGACAGTCTTATAGACATTATAATTCGTATTATCTACTAAGATACGACCTAGCTTATCTTCCTCTGCAGTTGAATCGCTATAGATGCGATATGGAGTCTCGCCAGGCCCATAGTAATACTTATAATTCTTCAAGACTTTATCAGTTCCGCTAAAGACGCCAGAAATCTAACCCCAAATACGAGAAGTATCAATAGATTCTACTTCGCCAACTTCATCGTTTCTTTCTCTTGTTAAAGAGCAGACATAATTCACAATAATAGGATATTTAACAGATTTCATACTTAAAGAGCTAACACCCTCTCGGACGCTATATAGCCTATTTGGCGCAACTATAATATCTGTTCCATTAACAGCAAGTTTAACCGCAGAAGATGGAGCATTACCTGCGGCTTCTTTTAAAGCCGCCCAACGAGTAAGTTCAGCCTCTGTCTCTTTAATATCTTCTCCAGCTTGCTCTTGTTCAGCTTTCTTTGCTTCTAATTCGTAAATCTTGCCATCAAAGTCTATGGTTGGATATCTCTCAATCCAAAAAGAATCAATACTAACAAGAGATAGCTTATATCTACCATCACCGACTGCAATTTCTTCCTATTGCTTAATTAAAGCATAGATATCATTCCCGTCAGGGCATTCTGAATAAATACCACTAATTTGACCAAATGCAGATTGCTTTTCAGTAGATACTTCATTAGTGAAAACTCCAATATCGGTAATGCCAATCTCATTAAGATTTTCGAGCGTATTCTCTAGAACCTCATAAGCAGTAGCAGAGAACTCAAAAATCATACGTCCTAGAGATGCATTAGGCGTCATTGATACATTCATTAAACCAACAATAATATTTCCCTCAGTAGGAGATTTATAGAGTTTATAAGTAAAGTCATTAAGGAACTATTCCGCTTTCTCTCTGAACTTACGCTCTACAAAAATATTATCATCAGTAATATTAGTATCAATAGCAAGATAAGAAGGAGTTGTAGTCTCTCCTCTTGTCGCAGTAGACACACTAAACTTATCTTTAGGAATTACTAATTCATTATTATAATAATAACCATCTGCCCCTAAAGTAAAGAAAGTCTAGTCTTCATCCATCTAGAAACTAATTAAGCCACTAATTGGGAACTCGGCATAATAAGCATAACCATTCTTCGCTAAATGCGGGAATTGATCTCCGAGGGTGTCTTGCTTGCTTGCTAGTACCGTATGCTTAAAACTACTGAGCTTTTGGTTATATTTTAAGCGCAACTGCACTCCATCTCTATAGAGATAAGAGTATTCAAAATCAACACTTCTCGCTGGGATAGGAGAGCCATTTTCCTGTAAAGGTGCGCTCCGCAATCCTTGAGAGTTTTGATACTAGAAAGCATACTTATATTTGACGCCACTCTCGATAATAAAATCTGTATAAATTAGGCTATCGTTAAGAGTTTCTTCAAAGTAGTTAAAATATTTTAAATCCTCATATACTTGATAATTACTTTCTTCAGATGCGCGAGTAAGTACATAGCATCCAGTTAATGGATTCTTTGCAGTTAGATAAACTCGTATACACCCATTTTCACGACAATAGACATCTGTATCATTTACCCGCATTGTCACGCCTTCTAATGCCTCCAAATATACTTTAACAACTTGGAAATCATAGAATACTCTTGCTTCATATCCATTGCGCGTTACAATAGAGAAATAAACTTTATAAGACTCGTTATTTGTTAACATAGTCTTAAATCGGTAAGAATTATTCTTACCACTAACTGCTTGAATCCAATCTGATGACTCGATTAACTCTGTTCCAGTTTCATCATATAAATCAAACTTATATTTCTCTAATGGCTCATCAGAAGCATTGTCAATATAATCTCCTACGAACAACGGGGTCAAACTAGCTTCTGTCTACTTACTAGCAATAACATCTGTTCTTAAAGCACCGGCATTCTCGATATAAATTTCTGGTTGCGCGATAGCTTTAATAACCATGACTGTAGACCACTCAGAAAAAGTTTGATTGTTAATCTATTCTTTCTTCCATGCGGCAAAAGAACTTAAATCAGTAGGAAAATTAGTAGACCCAAAGCGTAACTGGATCTTATAACATACGCCCGGTGACCAAGATTTCCGCAAGTCCGCAGCCAAGATTTTAATTCCATAAGGGCTAGACTCTTTAGTCAAATCCACATTTTTATAGATAATATTATCTGGGTATTTCGAAGTATTTACAATACTAGAATTTGAGCGCTATTCAACTACTCGAATTTGAATATGTTTAATAGTCTCGGCACTTGTCACCTTCTATAGAGTATATTTGATTTCATAGTCTGGCGTAGTGGCTAAAAATGCAGGCTATGTACTCTATAAAGTAGGCGGATAAATACTAATTGGCATATTCCGCGCCTCCTTTTTCTCTAACTCTATATATTATAAAAATTGCTTTGGTTAAGATAATTAAATCCGTCCAAGCAAAAAGAAAAGAGGAAGAGACTTAAATCTCTTCCTCTACCATAAACTCAAGAGCTTCTGCGATACCAACAGAGATATTCAAGTTCTCAATATCTGACATTTTAACTTTAACAATAGGAACATCAACTTCTGTTTCCGCAATCGCAGTTAACTCCTAATTAACTGTATCTATTTGCTATTCAGGAATACTGTATCCACCCTCGACTTCTACTCCATAAGTTGCTGCAACTGATTGACGAGCAAAATCAATATCTTCAACAATAGGAGCTAAAAGCTTAATATTCCTGACAATAGCAAATGATACCTTCGCGGGAAGCTTGGTTTCCAGATCGGAAGCCAAGCTTGTTAACCCACGGTACATCGTGACAATATCTTTATTTAACATGGTTATCTCCTTTAACTCATGCATTAACCGCAGTCTATAATGCAATAAATACGCTAGCAGTAATAAGCGTACCAATAGTTCTATCTGTGTGCGCTGTCACTTGGCTTACGCCAAGTGTTCTGGCTAAAATATTATATTTAGCGGCTGTTACTAATTCACCAGAGCTAACCTCCGCATCGCTATAATTGGCTCCGCCAGATTGATTCTCCCAATTTTTCCGCTATTTCACTCTAGCAACTAATGTATTCCACTTATTAGCTGAAAGTCCGCCAGACACCTAAATAATTTTATCAGTAGCTACGCCGCTACCCCATGAAAACTCAGCTGGCTTTGTATAAAATACTAAGGTGTCAGATGCAGAGCCTAAATTTTTACTGCTTGCGGAGCTATATGTTGTTCTTGGGCCCGATTCACTCCAATCGCTCCACTCTCCATACTTAGTAGTAGTATTTCCTTTATCATCTTTTACTGTCGTTTTAGTACGAGTTCGAGTGCGTGTATAAACTTCTTTTTTTTGTTTTGCACTTCTTGTTGCTGAGAGCCTTCCTGTGACGCTACCTCTCGATCCTGCTGTCATTCCACCAATGGTAATGGTTCCAGTCTTAACAGAACTAGAACCACCATTGCCACCACTAAAACTCCAATGCCAAGTAGTAGTACAACCAGCAACATCATAAACTACCTGAGTGACGGTTTTCTACTGAACTTGTCTAGTATCAGTACTTGTTATAGTAGACCATCCAGAACTATGTTCAGATTCATTGGCAGGGATATACCACCCACTTCCATCATAACTAATTCTCACGCTAGAACGACTTGCACTGACAAAAGTAAGAGAAGCACTCGGCATTATTTATCCCTCCTTAAGCAAATCTTGCATAAATACCAGACTGATTAGCTGCTGGCACTGTGCAAGTAAGTCTATTACCATTTAAGATAATATAATTCGCGGCACGTAGAGCTACGTTACCATTGCCATATGTCGCTTGAATGATAACACTTCCATTACCGCCAGTTGCCTACATTCCAAAGTTATAAGTAGTACCTTGGCTATCTTCTCCTTCGACCAGACCAATTCTACCTAACCTAGTATAAATGTTACCATCACTTTGTAAAATAGTACCACTGGCAGAGATTGAATCTTCTCCAATTATCCAACCACCAATACTACCACCATCACAATTGAGGTCATCACAAACGATTCGACCACTAGAATATAGATAAGTGCTTCCGCCTCGTAGAGAATTACTACTAATAGTCCATCCACCGATCTCACCATCATCACATTCAAGTCTATCTGCGGTAATGTTACCACGCACTTCTGCGTTCTTACAAGAGAGTTTTCCGCCATTAGTAACATAGAAGTAGGTACCACTATTGCTAAAATCTGGAGTATCACCTGGATTGCCGGTATTTGCACCAGACCAAAATACATAAGAACCAGAGCTAGCCATACCAATTTTATTGTTATTGCTAGAGAGAGATCTACTCTTAAGGGTCCATCCGCCAATATTACCTTCCTTAGCGTAGAGAGAACCTTTTTTAGAAACTGCAAAATAGCTATCTTTTGCAGAAGTTGAACTTGTAGCCCCGGCCCAAATAGCAAACTCTTCATCTTTATCGCTATTTAGTTCTACTCTTGTTGCTCCACTTCCACTATATAACTTATTTTTCTCGATAGTCCAACCATCATTGCTATTTCTACTAGTGCAACCAATCTTACCGGACTGAGCAAAAATCTAACCTTCAATAGTCGCAGAGGTTGCTTTTAAAGTACCATTATATGTAACTTCAAAAACTCCTCCACCTATCTTAATCGCGGTAGTATTATTACCAGGATTAAGATCGGCAAAATTGATAGTCATACCAGCGGAATTATTTCCCCCACCGCCACCTTTAATAGAACCAGATTTACCGTTAATTTCAATGCGGCCGCCTCCACTAGAAGCTCCGAAGAACGCGGTACCATCTTCCATTAAACCGAAAGTATTAACGCCCTCCTGATAGCCATATAAACCTACTTTATCTTGGCCACTATCTTTACCCATGACTACGCCAGTAAATCTATTTTGGCTATCTTTTGTTCCTGCACCCACCTGTGGAGCGAATACATATTCTCCATCGCCAGTATCAAGAGCTGTTCCATCCCAACCGTTGATAGCTTCATTACCATAAGTATCGAGATACATGATAATTGGATGAATTAATCTATCATTGCTATTTGGAATAGCAAGATTTAATACACCGATATTACTCTAATCATTATCCTTAATATTCTCAAAGATAAAACTAGAAGCTGGCTCTAAATATTTCTTATCATTATCTGTCTTAATAGTAAGAATATTGGTATTTAGCGAAGTAATGTTATCATTATAAGCTACATCATTATAATAGAAGTTAATATCGTTACTATAGAAAGATGGGGTTAAACCAGAAGAATTATATTTGATATAAGATGGAATAGTGTCAATATCAATAGCACTTGCCAAGGTAGAACCAACGATAACATCAAGAGGATATGAAGCGTAGATATCAACCGAGCTATTATCATCTTTAATAGTAACTTGAACTCTCACATAGAAAGCTAATTGCGCACTTGGTGTATCCGCGGAAATCGTAGGTATACCGCGCACTAAAACTCGATCAACGGAATCGGTAACCACTTCTTTGTTCTCTACTGTAACGTTTGTTCCCTACCACTTATAGGTGATAGAATACTTACTATTACCATTAATCAATTCTCCATCTTTATAAACATAACAACGAACTCTAATATCATTAGTCCATCCATTATTATATCTTAAAGGCTGTAATCCACTTAACTTTACGCCGTCTGAATTACATGGACGAATCGCGGTAATATAAGTAGTACCATTCGTTCCCTAGTCGCCATCTTTCAAACAAAGAATCTCTTTATTAAATAGATAAATAGATTCTGTAATCGTTCTTATTTTTACAATAACTGTATTATTACTGAAATTAACTCTATACTTCTATTTAATATTGTAGTGTAAAATATTATATTTGTCAACCCAAATATTCTCAAGCATGGAGTTATCCGGACTATAAGCAAGCTTTTTAGAGGTAGGAATTTCGTACTCTTTATTATTCGCATCTTTCATTAACCAAGACACGAAGTAAGAGGTTCCGAATCCTTCCTTCCATGCTAAATTAACCTATAGAGTTCTTTCTTTCTCTGCATCTTCAATAGAAATATCGCCATTAGCATCATATCTAAAGGAATCTTCACCGATATAACTAATAGTTACATCATCTTCGCTTTCGCTATTCACAATAGTATGTTCTAAAGTTCCGATAAACTATCCTGCAGAATTATACACCATGCAATAGAAAGTCACAGAACTGTATTGCAAATAAGAACTTACGACAACCTCGGACTTCTTTTCTCCTTCCGGCACAGAGCTGTAACTATCATCTGGATAAGACAAATACCAATCTCCCACCAAAGACTCACTATCAGCATTATTTCTAATCTGCAGTTTAATATCAGCTCCGTCAGTAACTTGCTCAATAGAATAATCATAACTTGCATTACGATTCCATATAGCGATTTCCGCGGTTAGAGTAATACTATCATTATAAACGACTACTAACTTATACTTCTATTGATATAGAATATCAGTTGCATCAAGAGTAAGAGAACTGGATGTCTATCCGGCAATCTTTCTCCATCCGAAGCCTGCGGACTTGCTATATTCATCGCTACCAACAACCACGCTTAAATCTCTCTCATACCATTGGCAAACACACTTCTTACTATCCATAATGTCTTCGCCATTATAAATTAAGCGTCCAACTAAATTCAAGCTAGATACTTTATCCGTAAAAGCAATACCTTTAGGAGCAGAGATCGTAAGATAATAAGTCGTATCACTTAAATCTTGCATATCAACATATTGAAGAGAAATATCTTTCACAAAAATATTAGCAACAGTTCTATTCTCTTCATCTGTAACTATGCCATTCTTAACAATTTTATCATAGACAAAGTCTTCTTCAAACAGTCTAATAGATTTAAGTCCCATTAAATAATTCTTCTGCGCCTTAAGGATAATCTACTGTGGAGAGTAGACTGAGAATCCATAAGGATTGCCATTAAAGTTCTAGAGATCTAATCTATACTTTACACTACTATTATCCTTGGTATAAAACTCAACTTCAATACCATAATTACCTTGATTATGGATATTATGAAACTAAGTTAAGAAAGAGGCTTTCAAGCGAATATATTCATAATTGTTAGAGTATTGTTGGAATAGACCATGATATCCATTCTGCTCATATTCTTCGCTATTTTGAAAAATATAAGTAGAACTTCCGATCTCTCCGACTGGCGTTCCCGCAATTACTCCATAACTTTGTGAAGCGTCATAAGCTCCATTGTACAATGCATCAAAAGTAGGAGATACTTCAAATACAGAATTAGTTAAATTAGATAACTAAGCGTCAGATAAAGACTTCGCAGTTACTAAAGAAGTAATCAACTTCTTGTTAGAAAAATTACCCTCTGATACCTTGACATAAACCACGTCTTTAATAGAATAGCTTTTACTAGTATCCTCACTAAATGCGGAAAAGATATTGCCGTTATATCTAACTTTGTATTCTCCAGCATCTACATCTACAATAGAATAAACGGTGGCTTGGATAGTTTTGTCATATTTTAACTATCTTAGCCTTTCTTCCGTAATAATATCCATAGCTTGCAATAGCTGTTCAGATATATTATTCATGTTTATCTCCTTTCACTCCTTTAATAAGGAGAGCTAAAAAGCTCTCCTTATTAAGTCTTTCTTCTAGCCCACTGTGCCGCATCATTAGTAAGACTAATAAATGCTTCCTCAATTTCAGTGCGGCTAGTCACGTTCGGGAACTCTACTTTATCAATATGAACAGTTTGCTCAATAGAATCTTGAATTGGTGTAGTAGCGACTGGATTAAGCTTCTGACCCATAAGAGCCATTGCCGCGATCGCATTACCGTCAAGAGATTTCTCAATAGACTTAAACAAATCTGTGCCGATAGCTCTTACAGCTTGAACTGCTGCAAGAATATTCTCGGTATCACTTTGATTTAACACCAATTCCTTTTGATGAAGGAAAGCGAGTTTCGCATCATCAAATATACCAGTATATCCACCAGTAGCAAACCCAGGAACGCCCAATGCTTGCATTTTTTTCTTCCATTCTTCTTCACTTTCATATTGACCAACAGAAGTAGAATCTTTATAACGGTTATCTGCCGCATCGCCACGAGTTCCAAAATATTCTTTTGTTAATCCCATATCATCAATTTTATTTTCACGTTGGCTTGTTAATTCTTTATATTCTTTACTTCCATATTCTAACCATCCATTAGCAATACCATCCATAATAACACCAGAATAATCGGTATTTGGATCATAACCCTTACTAGAATTACCTTTAGAAGAAGAAGATGCTGCAAATTGAGCTTGTTGAGAAGCAAGAGCACGCAATGCTTCAACGGTATCCCAGATGGATTGCGCTAACTCTAAATAACCATCAGAAGCATTTTGAGCCGCATCAATCATATTCCACAAAGTATCCTTAGCTTCATCTCCGCGCTCTCTTAATTGATCAGTAGCTTCAGAAACCTTATCAGTTTCTTGCGCCAAGTTATCAAGAGTAGTACCAGTTTCAGAAGCGACATTTTGGACTTTATCCTTATAGTTATCAAAATCTCGTTGCGCTTGATCTAATAACTTGCGGAGTTCGTCCTCAAAATTCGTGGTATTTTGAGTCATGTCGTCAAGATCTTTGGCATAAGTATTATTGAACTTGTCGATAAGATCGGTATTGTTGCCCGCAATCTCTTTTAACTGTTCGCTATTCTTCATCAAAATATCAGCAATGCTTTCACCGGAATTGGCTACTAATTGCTTCAATTCTTCTGATGTAATACCAGTTAAGTCGGTAATAGTATCGCCTGTGATAATTGCATTATCAATTAAGTTCTTATTACCTGCTTCTGTCATATCAGCGATTGCGTTTTGCTTTTCCTCTTCGAGATACTTAATCTTCTCGCTATAATACTTATAGATTTCTTGAGCCTATGCTGAACGCTCTTCGTCGGTGAGTGTCATATCAGAATAGATGTCTTTAATCTTATCCTAGCACTCTTTCCAAGTAGAAACAATCTCGCCAGTTACGTCAGTTACCTATTGTTTAGCGATATTATACCAATCATTCTCTGCATCAAGAAGATTTTGCTGAGCATTAGCAATCTAATCTTGATCCGCGGTATATTGATAGTTCCAGTTACCTTGGCTATCTCTTACTAACTGAATTTGGTTCTTAGCATTTTGAGCATCTTCAAGAGCCATCTGAGCCTGTAATACTTGATATTTAGCATTGAGAATATCAAGGTCATACTGAGATAGCTTATTACCTTCTCTGCGTTGATTAATTTCCTCTTGGAGAGCCTTTAATCTTTCCTTGTGCGCAGAATTGGTAGTGTTGTCGATGTCTTGCTGAAGCTTGTTATACCAAGCGGATACTTGATATGCTTCATTTACTTTATCAAAGTAACGTTCATTTTGCTCAATATAATGATCGTACTTATCTTGTAGCAAGTCAAGACCAACACCATTAGATACCGCTTGGCCAAACTCATAGACAGCTTTCTCGATTTGCTGGAGATACATAGCTTGGGCTGTTTCCATTGCTTTTTGAGCAGAAGATAGATAAGCTTCTTGAGCTTTATTAAACTCTTCTAGATATGCGTCTCTTGCTTTCTTATAAGCATCGTAGCGCAAATCGGTTTCATCTCCACCAAGAGAATCGAGTTTTGCTTGCGCTTCCTCTAATCTCTAAGAAGCCTGTTCGTACCAGCCTCTTTGCAGTTTAGCGGATGCTAACTGAGCGTTTAACTTTTCTTGGCTATTTTTCTGGAGACGATTAAATCCTTCTGCCGTCTTATAAGTTACACCTTGTAAAGTATAAAGTTCTTTAATAGTATCTAGTACAGAAGTATTATGCTCTAACTGATCAGTAAATGCTGCAAATCTCTCAGAAGCGGCATCAACAGCATCTGGGACAATATCCTCAATAGAGTTTGCCCATTCTGCAATGGCTTTCGCAGAATCCACAATATTACCTTGCAGACTCTGGATTTCATCCATGATAGCTCGTCTATCCGCATCATCTGTAGTGCTTTCATAAAGCTTTTTAAGAGAGTTCCATTCCTCTTGATAGCTAGGCAGTAATGCCGCCTCAGCTTGCGCGCCTCCCGCAGATAATTTAGCACTTTCAAGACCATGGGTTAATGCATCACCAAACATTTCGGCAATTTCTTTAGACAAGTCTCTGACGGCATCTTTCATAGACTTTACATCTAGGACAATCTCCATCTTGAACTTGATTTCCTCAAGCTTCTTGTCAGCAATAGAACGAGCATTTTCTTGAATATTATCTGTGGTATCACGAACTACATCTAGAGTACTTTCATATTGCTCAAGTGTTTTCTGGCGCTGTTCAAAGAGTTTCTTCTCTGCATCAAGTTGATTCTTAAGAGCAGTATGCTCTTCTTCGCTTAAAGTCTTACCAGCAACAGCAAGATTATAGCGTTCAACGGCTGCATTATAAAGATTAAGATTCTCTCTTAATAGATCCTCGTAGTTAGTGATTTCGCCATCTGCGCCAATTTGTGCGTCTGCAAAATACTTCTTAACTAGGGTAGAATCTTGAACTAAATAATTCTGTGCTTCTTTCAGCTTTTGATTATAAAGTTCTTGTTGCTTCTCAAGAGCCTTGATTTCATTCTCGTAACCATCAAGAGCCTCAGTTCCCCAAGCTCTATCTGTAGTGTTACTTAAATCATCAAGCAAGTCATCCTGTCTCTAGATTTCTCGGTTAATCTCATGGTAACGGTCTTCGACTTCTTGAAGAGTTTTTAAATCCTCTTTGTCATAAGTTTTGCCTTTACTACCGCTTCCGCCTTTTGATCCTTTTCCGCTAGAAACATTGCCAAATAAATTATCCAAATTAGTGGTAGAAGCACCAATTTGAGCAATCATGCCCTCAATATCATTAGCAGATGCACCTGCGGAATCAGCAAGATTTTGATATTTCGCTGCAAGATCTGCCCAAGCTTGTTCGCTTACGGTATCGGCTTCATCAAGCATTTTCTAGGTATCTTGCAGGACAGCTGCTTCTTGACTTACGCCAGAAGAGCCAGTATATTTAACACCAAAATTATTGCCACCAGTAACAGCCCCAGCATCGTTATTAGCAACGGCTTGCATATTTGCAATAGCAGTGCGAGCAAACTCAGCAGAAGACTGTGCCGCAGAGCTAAAAGCAGAATCCCAGTTTTGAGCAGTAACTAAGCCATTGTCATATGCAGAATCCGCAGTTTTCTCCTGGTTATCTAATTTAACAGTAGTAGATGCTTTACTATTTAATTGCTCTAAATCTGATAGACCGCCAGATAGTGTGGCCTAGGCCTCAGAAGAAGTCATTGCAGAATCTGTTTCTGCTCCTGCTAGAACCGCTGCGGCAGTTGCCATCTACTGATATACTTGCTGTTTAGCCCGTAATAAAGTTGCTTGATTTTCAAGACGAGAAACAGTTGCTTCTCCATCAGCAGCAACCTCTCCACGCGCTGCAGCAATAGCACTTTCAACCATAGTCTGGTTCAAACGAACTGAACCATCACCTATATCTTCCATACCCTGGATAATACCGGGGAATGTGTTATTTAGCTCTCGTATATCGGTTGCGGCAATTACAAAGTTTTCTCCAATTTTAGAAGCTTCATCTTGGATATTTTGCATAGCACTTTTAATGCTATCAAATTCCTGTTCAGCTTGTGTATGGATTTCTACATCGACTGCATAGTTAGCATCTAATAGCTCATCCATTGTATTGGTAAACTCTTCTGGATTGGCCTCAATATTTACTTCCCAATCACTCTCTTGCTCACCTAAGAAATCTTTAAGTTTATCGCTAGCTTCTTTTGCATTATTAGTTAAATCGTCAAGTTTGATTTGCGCTAATCGATCCTACACATCTTCAAGTGCTTCTGCGAATTTCTATGTTCCCACTTCCCATGTATTAGAAAGTTCGATTGCATCAGCTTGAAGTTCCGGATATTGACTCTTAAGAGTATCTAGCTAATCAATTAGATTTTGATACTCTTCATTATCGCCAATATTTTCATAAGTAGTATCACCAGACTGGATACTATCAATTAACGATCTAGCGCTCTTCTCGCCAGAGGTTGCAGCTTGATTTAAACGTTCATAAAAACTAGATGGATCGTAGGAATTTAAACTAGCAATAAAGCTATTATACCACGCTTCCGCATCTGTGATACCAAGAGTAGCCAAGTCCTCTTCATTAAGACCAAGAGCGGCATATAGCTCTTCTTGTGACATTCCGGTAAGTTGAGCAATATCGTCAGGAGATAATTGAGCAAATAAAGAACTTAAATCAATAAACTCGGTGCCTTGTGCCAGTTGATTAAGAATTGTTGTAGCAAAATCAGCTTCGCCAAATGCATCGCCGAGAGAGTTTGCTCCATCCACTAACTTTTGTAGACTTGCTTCATAAGCATCTTGATCAAAGTTATCTAATCCTTCTCCTAGTGAATCAATTAACTCCTATTGAGCATAGGTTTGCGCAATCATCTTACGCATATAATCGTCACTTAATGCTTCATCAAAAAGATTTTCACCACTAGAAGTTTGAAGTTGGCCCTTATTCCATCCGCCTTTATAATTTAACTGATCAACATCGGTACGGCCTAAAACCATACTAGCATATAGTCTAGCTAGTTCTTCGTCTCCGTTGACAGATTGACCGATATAATTGCCTAATGCGCTGTTGGAAGAATACTTATTTTTTGCAACCGTTACATTAGAAAGTGCCTAATCTCTTTCTTCTAATGCCTATGCTTCTCGCGCTGCGTAGACATCAAGTAAACTATTATAGATACCTTCGCTATCTCCTGCAATACCTTTTAATGTGTCACTACGGTTTTCTTCAATATTATTCTTGAGAATTTCCTTTGCGTAGTAATCATTTGCGTCACTAGCATCTTTAATAGAAGTAATAAGAGTTTCTAATTCTGTTCTAAAATCTTCTAACTTTGTTGTACTTAAATCTAATCCAGGTAAAACTCGCTTAAGTTCAGTCTCAAATTCATCTAGAGAAAGAGGCTCTTGAGTATCAAGGATACTCATTGCAGCGTCTAGTTCATTATCACTTAGCGCTCTAAAGTCTCCAATTAAACTTCTCTTAGCATTTGTACGCTCACTCTTAATATTCGCACTACCAGAATAAATCTGACCAGTATAAAGGGAGCTTTCAGTCTGTCTTTCGCGTGCGTCCGCTTGTGACTATAGTTCTTCGAGTACGCCATCCGCGAATTGAATAATACCCTTATCATCATAATACCACTTAGAACGATCAAATAAACCCTGAGATTCGATTAACTCTTTAGCTTTATCATTTGCGGTTTTAATAGCATCTGCATACTCTTTAGTACCTTCAGTTAAATCATCAATGCTCTGTATCGCAGAATCCCAATCATTGATGGTATTTTTAAGTTCTGTAGCAGCATTTTTTGCATCATCATATGCTTTGCTTAATACTTCGACTCCCGCGGCGGCTTCTTTTGCGGCATCCGCATCAGCGTTATAAGCTTTTACGGTTGCATAAATAGCAACACCAAGAGCTGCAACAAGAGCAATATATGGAGCTAAAGCAATTAATCCAGCTACAATTTCTGCATTTGCTATCGCGGTTGCAGTTGCTACTTCACCTTCAGCCTTAGCAAGAATTTTATCTGCCGCAGCCTTAGCAAGAGACGCAGTGATACCAAGCCCTTTAACAGTAACTTCCTTAGCTTCGCTAATAGTTACGAGCTAAGTCGCGCCTGTCATGGCTTTCGTCAAAGTAATGACAGTAGGTAATAGCATTCCTAAACTTGTGAAGATGGTAATTAAACGCTCTCCTGCGGTCATATCAGAGTCTTGGAAAACATTTCCAATGCTCTTAAGTGCTTGCATACCCATAGCTAATTGAGAGAGATAAGTACCTGCGGAAACTATTCTATCAGCCCAGTCTTTAGTCGCATAAGCATTTCTCTCTAAGCTATTCGTCACTTCATTATTCGCTGCTTCATACTCTTTAGTGACGTAAGCCATAGCTTCTGTAGCACTTTTACCTTCTTTAAGAGCGGCTGTAAATCTAACGACAAGGTTTACCTAACGTTCTGGTAAGAAATGGGTTAAAGTATCTTTTAGGATAGTTGATTGTGCGTTTAAATCGTCCAATTGTCTATCAACATCTGTAAAATAATCTAAAATTTCTTTATCTGAAGCTCCTGGTTTGATTCCACCCATTTCATAAGCAACTTTCTTTAACTCATCGCTTAATTCGTCGCTATCATTACTTAAAGATTTAATTCTATTAGAGATAGCACGTAAATCTACTTGCTTTTTAGATACAGATTCTAATCTTGTAATTATTCTAGCAATAGCTTCATCAGCTGACTAACTGTTAGAAATTAACTTTTGAATATCTGTGACTGCACTAGCTAGTACATTATTATCTGAAGAAACTGCGCTACCTTTTCTTCCACCTAAATATTTGTTAATATCACTTTTGCTATCAACAGAGATATTATCCTTAATATCTTGTTTATACTGCGTCGCCAATTCTTTATTTAGTGTGATCTAACGAGCATATTCTTTAGATTGCTCTTGCAAAGACTGTAAATGATTAAGGTCTGCCTAAAGAACACTTTTCTGACGCTCATTTAATTCATCAATTTTAGAATTGACCAATCCACGTAATTCAACCTGCTTTTGTGTGATATCTAGAGCTTCTCTCGCTGGACCTTCGACGCCCATCTTTTCGATAGAAATACTTTTGGCAAGTGTAGCGGCTTGTTGTTGAAGAGCTCTTGCTCGCTCCTGTTCTTGATTAGTTAAGAAACCAATCTAAACGGCACTTTCTCGTAAACTTTCAGCAATCTTATTTCCATAAACTTTGTTAATTAATAGTACAGACGCGGCCAGTACACCATTCATACCGCCCATAGCATCAATAACATCGGCTGTACCACTTAATAGAGGAGTGATTAAATCATCAACCTTAATATAAAAATCAGGGTTAATTAAACTATCATAAATATCCTCTGCGGCAGCCTTGGTTCTATCTCTAGCAGCTTCCCAAGATTCTGCATAAATCTCAGCCTGTTGCTCTAAAGCGCCATCTGCATTTTGTGCCATAGCTAGATTTTCTTTGAAGAAATCCCAGTTATCCATCAAGGCAATCAGCTGGGTCCATTGACGCACACCTGCTACTGTTTCAGCTAATGCAATCTTTTGATCTTGAGCAAGAGTATTCCATTTGCTACCAAGATTGTCAAGAATTTCATCCATACCTTTAAGCTCTCCATTAGTATCCTTAATTTGAACACCAACAGTCGCTAGAGCCTAAGAATATTTATTTAAAGTAGTTCCATCATCAAGAGTCTCACCTTGTGTCAGACCTTGAATACGTGAAAATAAAGTTCTAAATGCAGTACCAACAACGCTAGCACTTTCACGTGTTTGTGCAGTAACAGTAGCAAGAGCAGATGCTGCATATTCATAGCTTAATCCTACTGTATTAGCTACAGCGGCAAACTTCTCAATACCCTCAGAGATTTCATCAGAACTAGATGCAGTAGCAGCGCCTAATTTAACCATGACATCTGCATAATGATCAAGACTCTAACTTCCATCATAAAAGTTATTCCAAATTGCGGTTAATTGCTGAGATGCGGTTTCCGCAGTTGTGCCAGCTACATTAGCCATCTTAATCGTGGTTTCTGTACGATCAAGCACCTCTTGATCCGTTAAACCTTGCTGATAGTAAATCAGAGAAGCATCAGTATAATTAGTAGTAGTTGTACTTAATGCTTTAGCTGCTTTATTTGCCTATTCAGCAAAACGAGCCATATCTTCTGCCGATTTTTCGCTTACAATACGAATTTCATTAAGTGACCTATCTAAATTTTTAGAATACCCATAGGCTTGCTCTAAAGAACCAACAAATCCATGTAGCACGCTAGATGTTAACTGCCAACGCATTGTATTCTTCATAGTTACCCATAATTCATTCATCAGGGTATTAGTTCTACGCAGTGGTAATTCAGCCTAAGTAATAGATGAAGCCACTTTCAAAAATGCTTCTGTGCCAGCGGGGCCAAGCTAAATCATCTGATTATAATATGACTTTAAACTTTGTCCACTGTCTTCTAATTTTTTATTAAAAATAGATAAATCCAATTTACCCGTATTAGTATTTACTGCTGACTATAGATTCTTAGCTAAATCTAAAGCAGCAGTAGAAGCTTTCTATAGAGTAGGAACAACTTGAGATTTAGTTCCTAATGTCTATAGACTAGTGACAGCCTCTTGCAAAGATGCTTCAAATTTACTAGTATCCGCATTAACGCCAATCGTATAATTTAGACGCTTTGCCATAGTCCTTTTCCTCCTTTAACACCTATATAAACAAAATAAAGGCTCTTGAGAATTAGTATCCTCAAGAGCCTTTTAATTCTCTACTTAATCTGAGAATTTAATTAGATTACTTAATCTTTTCCAACCACATCTTTGATTACGGCTAGAGTCTCTAGATTCTCACCATTCTTAATCTTGTCTAAAATTTCAGTAATCTGTGAATCTAATCCACCTGCATTTGCTGTCATAGCCTGAATAATGCCAGCCGCAGAAGAATTATATCTAGCAATATCGCTAACTGTATCATTTACGAGTTCTTTCATAAACTCGATTTCATCCTCTGGAATAGTAGAAATAATCTGGTCAATCACGCCATTCTCTTCCAAAAGGTCGTAAGTCTTAGAAACTTCTGTAATTTGTTTCTCTGTAAAGGTAATATTTGCATACCACTTACATACAGCAATAGAGAAATAAACCTCAATTCTTACCGGACTAAAACACCCTGTCATGTCATCAAGAGCATGATTAACAATAAACTGAATAAATTCCGCCTTTTCATCAACAGGAAGATAATTGCGGATTTCGAGGGTAATATCATCATTAAGCTTGAGTGAAGTGGTTTCCTTCTTGATCTTCAATCCCAGCTTAGAAAAAGTAATTTTCGCCATAAGTATAAACTCCTTTAACTCATTTATATTTTTATTATACTAGAAAAATAATCTTCTGTCAAGTTTATAATCCCTTTAATACATTAGGATTTAAACTACCAGAAATGGTAAGAGTGTTGATAGCGTTCTTAACCATCTCACTACGAACGTTTGCTAAAGTTGCGTCCTATATCCATTTATCACCTATAAAGGCTTGAATAAACTTATTGTTGACCTTCTTTTCGCCATCGACGGCAAAGCCACGGATATCCGCGTTTACACCTTTAAGGGTATTTTCACATACCTTTCGAATAATACTCATAACGGAATAAATACGGCCATTACACATTAGGAATTGTGCTCTATCAATGCCACCGGCTTGAGTTAATGCATTACCAGAGCCCGTCAGCCACTGAGTAAAGAAAGAGCCTGCAACACTAGCTCGAATAGAATTATAAGCTTGATAAAAATTTCCATTAGGTCCGTTTGGGCTTAATCTGTGCGCGATAATATTGTATGCATAGTGCTAGCCATTAGCAGGCTCGCTTTCAAGAATAGAAGCTAAAGGCATTCTACTAACGATGTGGATAGCTCTAGATGTTTTCTACTACCATTTTACCGATGTATTAGCAGCAACCTCAATAGTAATATTACTACCATTTACTGTAGTAGACAGTTCAAATACATTATTGGTTAATAAATCAACTTTAGCCGTTCTGTTTTGAGAAGTCTTATTTGTGCCAGAAGTCCGCACATCACTTTGTCCACCAGCCCATTTTAGCTTTCCGCCGGAACTGGTAACAAGTCCATCCATAATTCTATCTGCCTCTTGTTCGATATCCCATAAAGCAGTCTGAACCATCTACCGAGCTAGTTCCTCGCCAATAGCTCTAGAAAAAATATTTGAGATAGTGGATGAAAAAGAAGCCTTACTAACTCCACCAGTAGTAGTCAGCTTCTCTGCCGCAGAATTTAAATACCTAAGTACGTCTGCTGCAATTGAGACAGAATCTTTGGATACTGCAACAAGTTCATTAGACCAAGATGTCTGACCTGTAAATACCTGCTATAATGCTTTAAATGATGAAAGCTATGCCGAAGACATATTCTCTCCAATGAGATTTAATGCTTTCTCTATATAATCAAAAAATTCTAATCCCGCTTCTTTAGTCATTGGTCCATTAGACAAAGACGAATTAAACTTAGACTAAACGGTAAACACCGCAGAGGTATAATCCTATCCGTTGATTGCATTAGCATAAGCTGTTTCGATTGACGTATTCATCTTCTAGGCTATTAATTCTAATGTTTCATCTAATAAAGAACCTTGATCTAGACTGTCTAGAATCTTCTTGACAGACTATGCAGATGTTGTTTGTCCGTTCATCTTAGTTAAGGCCGCGTTGAGCTAATCTTCTATTGCTTGCTCAGGCATTTTAGCGAGTGTTTCATTCCGCTTAGCATCAAAATATCCGATTGCTCCTGGAATTAGACTTTTAGCAGTTTCAGTTTTATAATGTATATAAAAGTGATCGACATAAGCATCGACATCAATTGTCATGCTCTAATCACCAAGATAATGCTTTTTAGGCATACTCCTTTACCTCCAGATAAAAAGAAAAAGGGAGGACTTAATGTCCTCCCTTAAACTCAGATTAAGTCCTCGTCTTCATCCTCTACAAAGCTCAGTCGCTTAGCAGCAGATTGGGTTCGGACTGGTTCTGTATTTTTTAACTCCGCGTCATGTCCCTCCGGAGTGTTTATTCCCCCGCTGTGCAGGCTGCTCTCTTCTCCTCTGCGGCAGTTACGTCGTCCATAACAACCTGGATAGCAGCAAGAACTTTCTTGGTAAGATCGAACTTGGTATAGCCAGGGAATGCATCAACCACGAAGCTGAAAGTAGAAGGATCACCGCTAGATGCCATAGAGAAGGTGAAGTTAGACTGGACCTTACCGTTAGGAATTACAAATTCCGCAGGCATATCAAGACCAGTATTTTCATCACGGAACAGAGTAGAAGCCTCAATATAGAAGTTCTGACCCTTAATCTCTGGGGTGATTTCGATTAGCATTGTGTTAGAAACCTTTTTGATGTAGTAGTCAACAAGAACAACCTTGCCAACTTCAAGATCCTTATGTCCAGCTGCGCCATCAGCATAGCAGGTAATAGTGGTCTTACCATCGCCATAAACAACAGCGGCAGGAACGCAAGGTTCAACATCAACGGTGCCAGAATCGCTTAACACCATGCAGAAGATATCAGCATTAGCATGCTTATAATCAGCTGCGGCACCAGTACCAGGAGTACCAGTAGCAACCCCATTCCAGCAAGCGATTTCTGGAATTACGATAGTGTTCTTAGTGTCTACCTGAACCTGAGAAGTCATGTGAACATAAACAGGCTTGCTTTCAGTAGCTTTTGCTAGACCAGCACCAGAAAGAATAGCCAAGCTCTCAGGACTAATAAGAGCATCTTCCATATTGAAGGTGAGAGTACGCTCGCCTTCCCATGCGATCAAACGAGTATTACCACGTCCACCAGTTGCATAAACTGTGGTAGAAGCGCCCTCAAGGCTAGAAGTCTTTAGAGAGTCGAAATAAATGACAGGCTCATTCTTATAGAAAGTGCGGCCGCCGAGAGTCATCTTAGACTTAGCACGGAATGCTACGTCGCAAATTTCGCGTACGCCAAATCTCATAGTATATTTCCTCCTTATTTATTGGGATGTAATTCTTTCATCCAAGATTCAACTTGTTTATCGGGCTTCCCGCCCGCAAGTCTAACTTTAAGGTCGGTATCCCATTCAACATAACCCGTATATCTCTCCATTAAATCAAATAATTGAAACATATTTAATGCTCCACATTCACTTAATGAAATAACTTTAGCTACTGTTAAAATAGAAATATAACGAGTTAGAACGCTTTCATTACTTGCTCCTTTCTATTCAGCAACCTTGCGGCGATTCCGCATGATTTTATCCGCGATTTCTTTAGCTCGATCATTGGCAGGATTATAAATAACATTCTCGCCCTAAAACAAACTGTTTACGCATAAAACCTCGCGTATTACGCTCTAGAAAACAGTAAAGTTACTATCATCTATCATTACTGTTTTAGCGGTCTCACCAACGATAGTAAGAATAATGCTATTCTTAGTAATCATTGCTGTATACTCAGGAAAAAGTAACTTAAGCAAAGTAATCAAAGCAATCTTTTTTTCTTTATCCTACGATTGCTCTAATACTTTCATCAATACTTGAAAATTAGTCAAAGACGCTAAAAGAGTTTCGTCCTATACTAATGACTCTTTCTCTAAACAGATATATTGAACAGCCATAAAAAATTGCTACTCACCCATGTAAGCTATATCTTTAATGGTCGGGACATGGACAGTTAATTGTAATTCAGGAATAGGAATATCAATCCCGGCCATTAAAGCTAGTCTATAATCAGCCATTTACAGGATTTTTCTAGTCCTCATGACCTCTAACAGCTAGATAGGTCAAGGACACTCCTGCAAACTCTTCATTATATACATAGGGGGTAGCAGATACAAATTCAAGCTCACCGATACCAGTCAAATGAGTTTTATCGAGCATAGCATCTATCTCTCCCGCGACTCTATAGGGTCGCAGTTCAAAGTCTCCTAAATCCCAGTTATCATAATGGCAGATAATATCAATACCAAATGTATTATCTCGATACTCTGGGTTTGAAGAATTTCTAATGACAGTGCCATAAGTCAATCTAATATAGGTTTTTTCTTTACTATCAATCTTGATTTTAGGAACAGAAGAAATCTAGTGACTAGTAAATAGTTCCTTAATCTAATCTCCGTTTGGTAAAGGTTGAGATTGCCAATCTCTTGTTTCATAAACTAATAATCTCAGGAGATTAGGATTTGATAGAATACGGTCAATAATAATCGCCGCATCTTTAGGCATACCCAATAAGCTAGACTTGGGGTATTCATATGAATTATGTTTCATGCGCGATCACCTCAATACAATGATTCAACTACAATAACTTTTTCTCTTACATCATTATCCTTTACCCATTGTAATGTAAATTGACCACTTGTAGTTTTATTCCAAATCACTGTAGCTGTCTAATTTCCAGTCACTTGTAAACAAGCAGGAACATTTTCAAGTATTTTCCATTCTCCGTCCGCAATATCGACAGAGTATATCGCCGCAATTTTCGGCTTTATAAAAGTCTCACCAACAATCTTGCTATCAGGAGTCGGATTAGTAGGTTCAAAAACCAAACCATCTTTCATCTCTTTTTCAAGATCGTCAGTGGTATCATTCCAATAATTCTCTTCCGCATTGACTTCAATAATATTCTTCATACTAATCGAATCTGGAGCCTCAACTCTCCAGCACTTCCCCGCAAAGATAAATTCTGAATATCTATCAAAAGCATGAAGTGTCTTTTCATTACGCGGCATAAGAATATTTAAACTTAGATTAGGGGTATCAATTCTCTATTGATTTTTTTGAATAGAGTTGATTTGCGTTTCTACTGGACCTCGAATGGCTGCATAAGTAGAACACCAATTACCATCCTAATCCTTAAAACGAATCTTATATCTACAACGTCTTATTTCTCCTCTAAAGTAGGCATCTTCAGTAATTTCTTGAGTATAGATTAACCAGTATGTATTTGTTTTTTTCCATTCAAATACATCGCCAGGTTCATAACCATGCTCATAATCAATAGAAACGATCTTGTCGTCGTAATCTTGCTTTACCTTATCTGGATTGATAAGAGCGCGAATCTCTCCATAAACCCCCATGTCCGCATCTATACCAGAGGGGTCAATCTCAAGCACTTCTGTGTTTCTCTAAACCATCTCAATCGAAGCGGCTTGATAAGAATATAACAAAGCTCTATGCAAAGTGCGTTGTTTATCTTTGATCATGCGGTCTTCTTGATGAATACCGCCCTGCCACTCGAATCTCTTCCGCATCATTTCTAAATTAATCATTACGAACCACCTGAGTTAATAGGTCAATACATCTAAATACAGTCTTTCTATAAATCATAAAATCATTACAAACATCTGAGGTCAAGCCCTCTAACTTTGATAATAAAATTAACCCTTCTACTTTATTCTTGTAAATACGTACCAAGCCAGAAATTTCTTCCAGCATAGTCTTTAGATGTGTCTCCCAATCTTCTCCATTTTCACGCATAGGAATTAACTTCCATAGTTGATTGATAAGTCTCTTCATGTCTTGGTCAATAGTACTCATTGGAAAGTTAATATTATACTTATCCATCGAAAGTACTCGTTTCTCTAAGAGTAGACCAGTTAGACTTAATAGATCCGCTATTATCAATCAATTTTCTGCGCTTATAGAGGCGTTGCATATGATGCGCCTAACGCTCAGCCTCTCTTTTAAGTTCCATTAATTTAGCTAGATGGTTTGCTTGAGAAGTCATTTTAAAGTCACTACCAGAGTATTTCATTCTTGTTTGTTCAACAGAGGCAACCTGACGCTAAAGCCAAGTATTATACATTAGTAGTGCGAGAATGTTAATTTCTTCGGAAGTTAAATGACAATTAAAAGTTTCGCCATTTACATTATAATCATAGAGTGGGAAACGCGGAAATTCAAATCCTGGGATGGCATCAAGTAAGATATTTAGCAAATCTTTCTTGGTATCTTCCTCAGTCCACTCCATATACATATCATCAGTAATCTTGCCGAAGAAACGGTTGTATATATCTTCAAAGGGTGTAGGATCCCCTTGAATTGGATACTTTTCATCCATGGGGATTACCTCCCTTATTCTTTAGCCTCCACGGGCTTTTTAATTGTAGTAGTAGAAGAACGACGTCCAGTTGCAGCAGGAGTGCTAATAACTTTTTCAGCTTTCTTCTCATCCTCGTTGGGCTTCATATTTTCAATAGCTTTGCTAACATCAAATCCAAGTTGGACTTTAATAGCCTCTCTCTTATCATAGTCATTTAATGGCTTACTAACAGCATATTGCTTGATAAGATCTTTCGTGCCATTAGGAGCAAAGTCAAGAGCATCCTTAAATTCATCAATAGAACAAGATTCCATCCAGCTAGGGATCTGGGCTTCGGTTAAGTAATATTCTGGTTCTACGTCCTTATTAAGTAAATGATGAAGAACTTCATCGTCGTTAATAAAAAGGTAGTTATAAATAAGTTCTTTTCCGCCGCCCATCATAGATAGAGAATCTAACTCGTCAACTTTAATATGCTTAGTTTCATGTGGTGCAAATTCTCTACGGACACCTAATTCGGGGATATTATAAATAACAAAGCCTGCGCTTTTGTTAGTAACGTTACACTGATCTTTCATAATTAAAAACTCCTTTTTCTCAAATAATGAATTAAAGGGGATAGGGATATATCCCTATCCCCTCGAATAGCTTATTGAATTACGTCAAGCTTGCCCTGAAGCTGAGTATCAACGTAAGAGAAGATGTTATTAGTCATCATAACACCAACGCCAACCTTACGGTAAACCTGAATATCACGAGACCAATCATCATTATCATTACGCTCACGAACGTGAGTAGTACCTTCGAAAGCAACCTTAACAGGCTTTTCGCCAGCACCAGAAGGAATAACCCAGGCATAGCCAGGATCAATCACCTTACGGCTATTAGTTTCATCCTCAAGAGTCTGAGGTAGAATAACAACGCGAATGCCCTTGTAATTAGCGAGATAGCCGGTGTTCCAACGCTCATCACGCATATTATCAGAAATCCAACCATCTTGCGGTACAATCTTTACTGCAAACTCGCGAGTGCAATAAATAGTAGGAGTACCATAAGCGCTTGCAGTAGTTACAAGACGGTCAAGACCAGTTTCATCAAAGCCAGCCGCGCTTACGCGGTTAGCGGCAGGAAGCTGATTGACAGCGCCCATAAGAGCCTGAGCAATCTCACGATAAATGAGTTCATCCATACCATCCATGATAATCTGAGTGAGTTCAGCGAAGTTCACACGACCATCAAGGAACTCTTCGAAGCCGATCTGAGCAGCTCCGCCGATAGCACTGGTACCAACTTCGAAGCTCTCAGAACCGAGCTTGAAGGTCTCGTATACGCCGGCAAGACCGACACGAGTGATGAACTGCTTGGCGCGAGTCTTACCAGTTCTACGCTTAAATACGGGGCGATCACCCTGAGCAAATGTCTGAATCTCAGCGAACTGACCATAAGCGTTGATCAAACGGTTAGGAACGATATCGTCCATGGTCTGCTCCATGAGAGAGAATACTAGACGCTTATTCTGCTCATAAAGCTCTTCAGTGCCAACAAGAGCGTTGAGTTCACTACGAAGAGTCTCGTTCATAGCGCTGTAAGAGAGATTCTCGTTATTATAAGAGAAGTTAGTAGAAGGAGTAGCGTTAGCTACATTCTTCATTAACTGTAGTAAATTAGCCTTATCCATTATTTTAACCCTCCTTTATCAACCAATGCGCTGAACTTTAACGCCAGGCTGTAAGTCAGGCATGGTGTAAACCTTTACAACCACGAATTTAGGATCTTCGTCTCCGCCTGTTGCGGTTTTACCTTCATCCTTAGTCAGATAACCGTCAGTATCAATTTTGAGCTGATCGCCAACACTTAGAGAGCCAGCTTCAGCCTTAATTGTATTAGTAGTCCAAATGTCGCCGTTAGGAACAGCGATAACACGAGGAACCATCTTAGTGCCATCTGGCATTAGCTGAGGATAGTTAAAAGTCTCAACTTCCTTCTTGAAAGCAGCATTGCTACCCTCACGGACAGCCTCACCAGTATAATCAAGAACGGTCTTAAGATCAGACTTAGTCTGACCGATTGGGCTATAGACACGAGCATTGTAGCGGTCCTTAATCATAGCGAAATCAGCATCAGTCTCGCGATCCTCATAAATCTTTACTTCATTGTAAACCATGCGCCATGGACCTGCACCATCAAAGTCACAGACACCCTTGGCATAATCGTATTTTACGAACTGGCCATTCTCAAGTAGCTCGATGCTTGCCGCTGCGGGAAGCTGAGCGTACACCTGGCCATTGCGCTTAGCGGACATATGGTTAGGCTCAACCTGGCCATATCCGTAAGTTACAAAAGTAGCGTTACCTAAACGCTTTGCACTCTTAGCCATATTATTTAATCCTCCTTATAGCTTTTTCGCGGTCTCGCGAACTGCCTTAATCCACTCTGGGACATTATCATCAGCGGGATTTTCAAGATTAAACAATCCCTTGGGCTGGTTATCGTCCTGTTCATTGTTGTTATTAAGGTTAAAGTTGACCTTGTTGCGAACACAAATAATAGACAACTTCGCTTCAATGTCATCTAAAGAATAAGTATCAATATGCTCAACGACATCCTTCTTATCGTCATCGCTTAGCATATAGAAACCATCAATCATGCTCTGCTTCTCCTTACGATCCGCAGTTAGCTTAAACTCTCTAAGAGAAGTTACCTCTGTCTCAAGATCGCTTTTCTCTTGCTTAAGAGTTTCAAATTCGCCCTGAAGAGTCTCATACTTACCAAGTAACTCAGTATATTCAGTTACTTCATCAAGATTGTACTTCTTCTTAGGCTCTTCTTTGCCAGTATCGGCAGGCTTATTGTCGCCATCCTTTGGCTTGTTATCTTCTGGAGCAGGATTGCCTTCTGGATTCTTCTTGTTCTCGTCCTCAGGCTGCTTCTTTGCTTCGAAGTTAGGATCCTCGGGATTGCCGAGAGTCTTTTTATTCTCGTCCATAGTCTCGTGAGAGCCTCCTTTATTCAAAGTTTTCTGTAATTCAGTTAGCATAGAGAACATCGTAGTTCTAAGTTCTTCCATGTTCTCTAGGGAGAATTCAGTCTTGAATTGTGCGCCCTCAAAACATGGCTCAACTGATTCTCCGAGAATACAAAGTTTTTCAATCAATGCTTCATTGTAAATGAAAAATCTACTACCCGAATTATTATCTTTTGCCCAAAAACCTTTTTGAGTTTCTTTATTCAGTTCCATAGACTGATTGTTACCCTGCTCGAATAGTCGCTGAGACTCAGGGTAGGCGCTCGTCCAAATGTAACATTCAGTTACAAGATACTCACGCTCAACGCCTTCATCATCAAATTTCTGGAACCAAACTTTTGCGTCCGTAGGGACGAAACCGTACGGTTTAGTGGTATCAAGTATCTCGATATTTCCGCCACCCCGCAGAGAAATCTCTTTGTTGTGTCCTTCAAAATCGTTTGTTGCTTGATTAAAATAGCCAACAACAGGAGAACCGGGCAGCTTTCTGCCCATCTCTGTTGCAACTTTCTTAGTGATAACAGTTCCGTTTCGGTTGGGATTTTGTCCTACATAGCAGACCTTCACCTAACACTTGCTGATTAAAGGAGATATTTCAGTCGCATTGATGAATTCCAATGTGTTAGCAATAGGAATACTAATATGCAAGTTCTATCCCTCCTTATGACATGCTTTCACGGTTAGCAATCGTCTTATCGCTCTTTGTCTCGTCGGATTTCTCCGGACGACCAGACTATTTCTATTCCGTTACTTTTGTTGTGCTTGAACTTGTCTACTTATTCTGAGAATTATTCTAATCATTCTAATCTTTTTTGACCACGCTTCCACTCATTGTACTACTCATCATGGGTGGGATCATAATCTCAGATAGATGTAGAATCTCATTTTCGAATGTTAAAGTAGCTAAAATACTAGATTGAGAATGACCAAGAGCAATTTGCGGCAACATCTTGGGATAACCCATTTGCGCGTGTTCTTTGTACAACTTAGCCAATTCCTTGTAATTAAATTGCGTTGTCTCTAGCATTGATACTCTAAACTCATAATGACCTTTGCGATTAAACTTTTCTACTATCTTATTCAACAAATTAGCAAACTGTAAAGGCAGTTCTCTAATACTAGCTTCATCTGTTAAAATAGCATTAGTTACAGCTAAGTTGCCGTCCGCATTAAATAAGTTACGAGAAATACCAGCGTTATTAAACACAGTACGCTCGACTTTTTCAAGATCATCTGTCGTAGTATTGGAATTACTATCCTTGGTATCGATCTTCTCAATATCAGCAAAAGTAGTAAGCACATCCACACCAACCGCACGCTTAAGCATCGCAACTGCATTATTATGGATATCTCTTGCTTCATCTACATCGAAGATTAAATCACCATTCTTATCAAGTGGTAACTTCTGAATAATAATTTTTAATAGCTATTGCATTGTCTTCTATCTATCTAACTCTTGAGCTTGATCAAGATCGATAATGGAAGGAATAACTCCAACAAGAGGTGGAAAACAACTATCGTTTAATCCCAGCTTTACCGAAACTGCGGGATCGAGAGGATACCAGCAACTTAAATCTCCTGGATAATCCCCCTTAAGCTTGCCTTGTTTATATAAGACATAGCCTTGCTAAACATCCTTGGGGAATGTTTTTAGAATTGCCATTCTCTATTGAATATTAGAAAAATAGGCATCAAAGAACTAAAGGTTTAGTTCTACGATTGGATCAACTCCAGAATAATAGCGATTACGACAATATGAAGCGGGAAGTTTTTGGATACCAAATCTATCCCCAAAATCTACAAAGATGCCATAGTAGACACCATCTTTCATAATATCGAGAGCAATATTTCCGCATAGTCGCTTAACGTCAGATCTATCGAGGTACAATAGTACCTTTGAAAAGTCACCAAGAATCTTATTTTCTTTTTCTTTAGATACATCTGTAAAGTAAGGAGTTACATACCAGTCATATCTATAAAGAGTAGCTAAGTATTTACATAATCTGTAATAAATACCGCTAGACTCAAAGAAATATTCAGAAATCTCTCTTAGTGTCTTATAATCATGTCGGTAAATAGCATTAAGAACAAAGCTCTTATCGCCGTAGTTTGGGTTGACCTTCTTGTAAGTGCCAAGATTTACGAGTGCATTATCCACGGTACGAATACCCACCCGCATTTTAGCATAATCACGTGGAGCCATATCTTCTTCGCCCATTAGATTAAAGCCTTTATCTCGTATATCTTGTTGTCTGCGCTTAAGCAAGGTTTGTCACCTCCTTAATACCCGGCCTTCTGCATTATATAGTCATACGTTAATATATTTTCATCCGTATATGGAATCTCTATTAAAGTAAGACCTTTCAATGCGCAGAATCTCCTCTTTTGATTATCATTATATTTCTATTGATACAATCCTCTATTGCCGCCAAATTTACTGACTGCTTGATAATGCTATTTTCCTTGATACTCAATCAAGAAATCTAGATTGCCATCGTCATCAAAAACGGCAAAGTCAAAACGTAGAGGACGTCCACTAGGGGCTTTCAATCCCGCGAATTCATACTCTTCTTTAAAGTTAATATCATTCGCTTCTAGGATCTCATGTATCTTAATTTCTCCTCTTGATGCTCGCATAGATTAAATCACATCCTCTATCTATTATTAAAAAATCTAATAGGGCTATTATTTAACTATGCCCACTTAACTAATAAACATAAAATCAGCGAAGCGACCTTTCTTTCTCTCGCGCTTACTATCCTCTTCTTGCTTGATATAATATAAACCATACTCAAACGCTGAAAACTTATCCTTCGTAATAGATTTATTTGCCTGCTTTAAAATAATATTAACGCCTTCATTTTCCTCACGCAAATTCAACATTTCATCTCGTAGAATAGAGGTATAAGTGAAAGGTTGCAAATACGCCGCTCTCTCTTCTGGTTTCATTGTTTGACCCTTTTTAGTTCCTAACAACTTATTCTTTGCAATTCTTTCATCAATTAAGAATTTCACTTTACCTGCTCGCATCTGCGTCTGTGCATTACTATGAGCCTCTGTGTTAATTGGCGCATTAGCTTTAATCTCATAAATAGCATCATATTCCGTTCTATCTGTTCTATATTTCTTATACTCTCCATCATCATCATTCTATACGCCAAAATCAGGGAAGAAATCATCTGTCTCAGGGTCAACTTGAGACTTAACCATATAGTCCATTAGACCAGCGCCCAAGCCATTACCGTCGATAACAACAGTTTTAGCTTTGAACTAATAATATAATTTTTTAATCTTAATTGCCTAATCTTCAAAGTGCTCGTCGTCCATTGTAAACATATTAACCAATGATTTAATTGCAGGTCCCTAAGACTGTGGTGTAACTTTGAAAACGCAAATTACACTTTGACATTTTTTACGTCCAACGTCCACAGACAAGACATAATAAGCTCTATCAGAAGAGCGACCAGAAGCTTCATACTCTGGTTGTTGTAATTTACGATTACGATCAAATACTTCGCCATTAAAGAACGCATCCTCAACCGTACCACTCCAGCGAGATTCATACTCTCGATCAAAAGAAGCCTCATTGAAGGTGCCGTCCTATTTTAGCTCTTGAACAAAGTTTTTACTTTGCAGACCAACTAGTACAGGGATACGCCAAGTACCGCCCATAACAATCGCTTTCTCTGGATCAAGAACCATACGAATCAAGAGCTGAATCAATTTATTATACGGGAAAGTGTTCTTCCATCCCGCGGTGGTGACATAGATTTGGCTTTTATTCAAGGTTTCTGCCTCTTGAACAGTGCCATCCATACACTCACGGTCAATGTTCATTAAAGGAATAAGAACTTCGTTCAAAATAGTACCATCAACACCAACGCATTCCTCAATTAAGCCTCCATGACGACGTTTACCACGAGAACTTTCTCTAGCGGCAACGTTATCAAAGTAAGAACCATTCTTGAAGATATACTTACAATAGTCTTTACCTTCTTGAGTCTTACCTCTTCGCCAGTCAATCTCTCTTTCAAATGCAGGAATCTTCTAACAAATTTCCTAAACCTTTTCTTTAGCAATACCAGCGGCCTGCTCTTTGCCTCCAGAAGTAACAAACAGTTTACTTCTTGGATACAAAATACATCTACACATTAGTACCATGATAGATAAGAAAGACTTAGAATAAGCACGCGGGAATACCATGTATACATATTTATAACGCATAGCTGCTCGCAAGAATACTCTTTGGTAGAAGAAGAAATTCAATTCCTTCTTACGAGTAAGATCTCCGCCAGTCTAGAGAAAATCTACGAAAATATCAGGATATTCTCTCCAAAAAGCAATGTATTGGCGCGCCGCAGGAATGATTGCCCGCACGCGCTCTTCAGATAGACCAATCTTCTTATTTTTATTGGAGAGGTTCAATAAATCAGCTAATGCCATTTATTTCACCTCCCGTAGATATTCTTTATCCTTCTCAGCTTCCTATTGTTTCATTTCTTCAAACTCTTCATAGTCAGCATCAGTTAATACTTTATCTTCTGGATAATCATAAATCTCATTATCTTCTTCATCGCCACCATCAACATCAATCTTAGCTTCTCTTTCTTTATCTTGAGCAATAGCTCTGACAGATGCGTCAATCATGTTACCAAGATTCATTTCTTCTGTAACAAGAGAGTAAGTGTAGTGTTGAAGGTCTTGTAAAACTTTATCTACCTTATCCATTGGTCCATCAGTATAATAACGAGGAATAAATCCTTCACGCTCGCAAATTGTAACTAATTCACCAATAGAATCTACAAATTCGCCAGACTCAGCTTTATTCTGCGCGGCGGTGAGTTTAGCGCTCTTCATCAAGCTATCATACATCTTGATCATCTTCTGCGCACCATCGACATCGCCGCAGTCTAGAAGCTAATTAGATTTCAATGAAGTCTTACAAATCATGATAAGAGTATCTTTCATACCGGCACCTTGAATATCATATGAAGCCATCATATCATTATATAATTGCTCCAACCGCACCCATTCCTCTGGGCGGTATCCTCGACCCCACTTAAGTCTCAACATTACTTTATCTTCCTCAGTAAGTTCATTTGAGAAGTCATCGTCAGCTTCTGAGGGGTCATAATATTCAGGAGTACCTACAGCTTCTTGTGGCTCAGTTAAAACTTTTGGCTTAGGAGGAGTTCTATCTGTCGCAAGCTCAGTTTCAATCTCCTCGCCAGTCATACCTTGCGCTTTCATTTGATTAATCTTACGCATACGCTGCTCTTCTTCAAGCGCTTCGGTATCTGCCCAAGAATACTAACTCCACTATTTAAGTTTCATTTTAGATAAGTAACGGCCAATAATAGTTAAGCCAGTTACTTTTTTAGGATCTTTACCATATTTCTCTAGTAAAACATCCCATTCTTCTTTAATATAAGGCACATCAATTTCTTGTAAAATCCATTTATATGTTTCTGGGTCCCAGTTATCGACGTGCATGGTTAAACATTTCTTGCAAATATCCATCTTTCCATCTGGGGGATATTTCTCTACGTTTTTAGAAGTGTAGAATTCACTATCATTCATAGTCTTTCCGCACTTCTTGCAAAAATGCTGTCCAGCCATACGAATCAACCTCTTTTCTTATTACGGCATTTCTTACAAATAGAATACCAATTATCTTTACTTGTCTTATTCTTTGAAAAGAAAAGATTGTTCGCTGGCTTAATCTGTCCACATTTAGAACATTTTTTCATTGGGTAACCGCGTTTAGTATACTCCCAAATTAAGAAATCTTCTTTAGCCTATTCTGCGATTACCTTTGGAATCTTATTGCGCCACAGACTAGAAATATATTCGACACTATAGGTTTGATGAAATTCTTCATCAAGTAACTTTTGAATCTCGCTATTCGGTTTACCATCAATCTTCCACTCAACAATTCTATCATAGATAGGATAATCAGCAAGAGCCTTAGTGCATAAATTATCAAAGTCTTGCATTAAATACCAAGTATCTCCCTCAAACTAATCCCAACTATCTTCCTTGAGTTTAGAATAATTACATAAAATAGCAGATACTACTTTAGTATCCATTAATGAAATGCCATCTACAACGATTTCAGAACCATCTAAATAACTCTTATCATCAAGAGGTAGTGATGTTCTAGCAGATCTCGTTAATCGACACGGAATAATTGGCTTCTAATAAGCCTATTTAATAATATATTGATCTTTCCGCATCTCAATTAACGCTTTCTTCATCATAAAAGCAGTCTTACCAGAGGCGTGCTTCGCTGCTGCTTCCCAAGCGTTTATAGTATCTCGCAGTTGTTTCAAACAGGGGATTGTCTCTAAATCTTTATCTGTAATCGAAATCTTCGGTTGAAAAATTACATTTTTATTTTCATTAACCAAATTATAAATACCATCTTCGCCGTTCTCTAACTAACTAACAAGACCTTCGAAAGAACATTCTCTCTTGTTTACCGTAGTCATACGGTTATCTGTCAGTATATTGCGTTCTTTTCGCTCTTGTTTTTCCATGCAGAGAACAAGATAATTGCCTAAAATTTCAAGATACGCGGGACTAATATCCGGCGTTTCCGCAATTATCTTTTCAACTAGCGCTTTACGCTCTTCTGGAGACTCTAGAGTATAATCTAATTTAATCACACTTGTCATCTCCTTTATGCTTATATAATAACAAAAAAAAACTGGTGTGTCAAATCTATTTGACCAAATTAAATTATTTTGTTATAATAATAATAGAAAAATAATAAAGGAAGTATTTCTTATGAACTTTTGCGACATTCCAACTGAAGCGTTTCCTGAAGGCGCATAGTTCTATCATAATGTAGCTGTAATAGTAGTTTCTGTAGCTGAAGATGTATGGGACGAAGATTTTGACTCTATTTGGTATCTTGACTAGTTAACCGCACCAGAACCAAAAGCAATCCTATTCTTCAAAGAAGAAAGAAAAATTATCAACGATACTGATGTAGATGTCTTTTATGATTGTGACGATGAACAAGAGTGCGATTGGTTACTAGACTATTATGAGAATTGCGTTGTCGAGGTAGACCCAAATGGAACGGTTTCATGGTATGAAGGAGAATTTTAATGAACCAAATTAACATAAAAGAATATTTTAAAACAGAGAAGGAGAAATTGCGGCTGGCCGTTATTGAGCATGATTATGAGCCTCCTTCTCTTACGATTGTAGACGCTACAGACGGTGACGTCGGCAACCAGATTTATATTAAGAAGAAGATTGAGGATTTTGAATCTGTGGGCTGGCCTGTGAAGGTTGTTAGACCGAAAGATAAGTTTGATTTACATTATCTATTAAGCTATGGTCTTGAGACAGATTGCGTAATTGTCCAAATGCCGACGGCAGAAAGATTTGATTTCGACATTGAAGATATTCCATCGTACTTTGATTGTGATGGTTTGACTAAGAATGCTCTTGTTCTTCCCGCCACTGTTCGAGGTATTATTGATTATCTTGATGATTGTGGTTTTGATTATACAGGTAAAACTGCTGTTGTTCTTGGCAGGAGCGATATCGTCGGTAAGCCTATGGCAAAGGCTTTGCTAGATAGAGATATGACTGTCTCCGTTTGTCACAGTAAAACGAACTACAGAGATAAAGAATATCTTCTTCATAACGCAGATCTAGTAATCTGCGCTACTGGACAGCCGCGGTCTATTTATAGAGAACAGTGCGAATCTGCTATTGTTGTCGATGTCGGTATTAGTCGACTGAATGGCAAGATTGTCGGAGATTTCGTAGAAGATAAAAATAACATCGTTGGAGAAGCTTGGTCTACTCCAGTTCCCGGCGGTGTTGGTCTATTGACAAGATTGGGGTTGATGAAAAATTGTCTAGATCTCAAGGTATTGTAATTGGTAATATAGGAGCAACTATTTTAGACCTAGAAACAGAATTTGAACGGGCGAGAATTATGATCTATCCTCTTGGTGATTGGTTACATAATAAAATTTCTCGTCAAGAATATAAAGAAAAAATGGCTATTTATCGAGATAAACAATCTCAATATGTAGCTAAAAGACTCTTTGAAATCTATGGATTTGAAATCGCTCAAAAGTATAAGCCAAATTATGTGCAAGATTTTATTCCCTGCATGGGAGCAGATGGACAATGTAATCTATGTTGCAAGAAATTTGGAAAATGCTGACAATAAAAGTCTACACACTATATTTGAAAAATAGGGCAGAACCAATATCCAGTTCTGCCCAACATCATTTCATTCTAAGGAGGCCGCAATAAAAATGGAAAAGCATTTCAAGCAATTGATTATCGCAAGACGTGATTTGAATATGTCACCTGGCAAGTTAGCAGCGCAAGTATCTCATGCATCTTCTGCCTTCCTCATTGAGATGATTAGAGACTCTTGGCCAGAGAAAGTACAAGACTTTTATCAAGTAAATTATAGACTAGATAAAGATATTTATGATAACTGGATTAACGACGGAGTGACTAAGGTAGTATGTGGCGCCCGCAATAGAGGAAAATTGGAAAAAGCCATTGAGAAGGCTAAAGAATTAGGCATGATTGAAGGTGTCGATTACTTTCCTATTGTTGATGCTTGCAGAACTGAGTTGATTCCAGAGTCCCTGCAGGGGACTTTGACGTGTGTAGGATTTAGACCTATGGAGGCAGAGAAGATTGATGAAATTGGGAAAGATTTTCATTTGTATTAACATCTTAGTCCTTTCTCTTTTGATGTTGACTGGATGCACGGAGAAATGGCCTAGAATTATTTATCAAAATACTAGTTTCAGATTTGACGAATATAATCGTACTATTGTTTTAGATGATGGCTATGTATTAGATGGTGGCCATAGCTATGACATTGTAGAAACGGAAAATGGCTATGATATTATTTTTCATTTTGTAAAGGAGAACAACTATGACAACAAATAATAGCATAATTTTTAGAGCTGAATATCAAGAAATGCTAGACGGTTTAAGAAAAATCGAACCCGCATGGGAATCAGTTCAAAAGGCCCTTAAAGAACTGAATCAACTCTACTCCCAGTTATTGAAGCTTTTAAACCTACTTATTATGCATGGAATAATAAACACTTAAACAGAGGGATATATCTAAATAGAGCGTTATATTCTAAGGATATACTCTTTGAGCGAGAGAGACAAAAGGTATATGCTGACGTAATTACCTGCGTTGGAGACAAAGAGTTGCGTGAAGCCATGTTAGATAGAATTAATTTTATGTTAAGCATTGCAGAAGAACATGGAGTCCAAACTTTAATTCTTGGAGCATGGGGATGTGGAGTATTTGAGTGGAATCCAGAAACTATTTATGGAGGTATAATATTCCAAATATTATATTCGCCGTTCCTGGGTTATTTGAATATAACTACATGGTTTTTAATAGGGTACTTTCGTAATTCGAAAACGAAAATGGTTTTCGAGATTTTAATGGCGTGGGAGAACGAGTTTGTGAAAATTTTCACGCTTTTTCCCGAAATACACGCCCCCGTACTGTCGCACTTCATCACGCTAAAGTACTACAGTTGAACAGCCACCCCTACTTTAGTTAGCTAAAGCGTCTGTCGCTATTATTATGTATCGCGCGCGCGTAAAGAGGAATTGGTCAATCTGCACAACCGGATCGGCACTCACTTGTGCAAATTGACGAAACGCAGAAAATTGCAAAAAAGTTGTTGACAAGCAAGCACGGCTATGCTATCATGCAATCACAGGCAAGGGAAAACAGCTTGCCAAGCACCTCGAAAAAAAAATAAAAAAAAAGTCTTGACAAGCAAGACAAGGTGTGGTAAACTAAAGACAATCCAAGAGGGAACACAAAAGCAGTCAATCAAAAGAAAGTGAGTGTATCAAAATGACAAAAGTAGAAATGGCTCGTACTCTTCAGCGTATCCGCAAAGTGCAGAACGACATGGACGCCCTCAAGCGTGAGTTGGACGAACTCAAAGACACCGTAAAGGCGGAGATGGTAGCGACTGGCGAACACAAGGTAGAGGCTGGCGGCTGTATCGCCACCTATCAGGAAGTCACCAGCAATCGCTTTAATAGCTCTGCGCTAAAGGCAGAGGATAAGGCTACCTATGACAAGTATGTGGTAGCCAGCACCAGCGCAAGACTAACCGTGAAGTAAGCTACTCAACCACCATAGGACTGCCTGTATAGGCAGGCAGTCCTAACCTTAGAACAAAAGAAAGAGGTATTATTATGGAGTTCATCAAGTATTTTACTAACCCGCAGTTCGATAACGCCAAGTTCGCAGATATGCTGCGCCTGAAAATGAATGTGCGTGCCAAGGCAGTAGAGGATGGTGTCATCCTTGACCGTGATGCTTTTAACGCTACCAGTGCCGCACTCATGCCGAATTGGGCGTGGCTGAATAAGAAATCTATCAATAGCGATCTGCATACCAGACCCGCAGACCCAGAGGAGTGGCCAGAGCTGGCCCATGCCTATCGCTACTTGCTTGCCATAGTGTTCGATGACAAGGATGCTTGCCAGCTTGAACAGGCAGACGGGCTTGAGTACATCAGCGAACAGGCGGACATGGTTGCTGGCTATTGGCGTAAAGAGGACGGCTTCTATGGCGTGGCGGTCATTGATAATGATACTGGCGAAATCATGCACATGGCAGACTAAGATATAATGAGCGCTCTGCGAGAGCGTGGAGCGCCCAACCCGCAAACAAAAGAAGGGGGTATTACTATGACTTATAACGAATTTCTGAGCCGCTTCTGCGGTTGCCACGAGGATGAGGTCGGCAATCGACCCTGTGATAACGGCTGTATGTGCGACAAGTGCATGACACCGGAGCTTGAGAAACTGTGGAAAGAGGTGCGGGATAATGCGTAAAGTAGCAAAGGTGACGCTGTACAGCGTGTGTCTGGTAGTCCTGTTGTGGTTTTTCCTCTCATGGCTCGACATAGTATGGGATAACTGTGAACCCAATCCGCACAACAGCCCGTATAATGTCTTTATCCTTATGACGCAGCAAGAGGAAAAGACAGAAGAGCCTACCGCAATAGAGGGGACTTGCGGAAGTCCGCTTACCGATCAAACAAGGCTGGCAACCGCAGTTATAACCAACATTGACGGCAACACACTTACTCTTGTTACGCTGGAAGATGACGAGGAATGGACAGTCGAAGTTGGATATGGCGAGAGCTTCTCAACAGATGATTACCTGTGCGTATTCTTCGATACCATGGGAACTGAATCAATCTATGATGACGAGGTTGCCAAACTCTGGAAAGAGGTCTGGTAAATATAGGGTGGAGAAATCCACCTTATATTTTTGTGCATTTTTCATAAAGACATTTTCGCCTTAAGTCGGCGGCGCGCTGGCGGCCGCGGCGCGCCGAGTTTTGCGTTTGTGTAAGTTGCACAAATTTGGAAGTGAAATTTTGGTATAGGCAAGTTGCACAATCAATCCCGAAATCTTTGTGCAATTTGACAGTTGACTTCTGCTATGCCCTGTGCTATACTATAATTGTTCCAAGGGGAACGACATCAAAGACGAAAGAGGTTGACAAAAGATGATTACTCTGAACGCTCTGCTCCGGCTTATGCCCTATACGGGTCTGTTTGACTTAGACTCGGACTGTTTCCTTCAGGTCGTGGATAGTGAAACTGGTGCTCATTATCGGACGAACCCCGGTGAAGTACTGTTGCTGGGTGGCGAGCCGGTAGGGTTCAAAATGAGCGATTTGCGCAAGTTGGAAGTCACTTGCATCGAATATGAGAATGACCACTGCGTTATATCGGTCAAGGGGCGCTAAGCCCTTTGACCCATCAAGAGAAAGGATTTGAGATTATGTTACCGAGAAGACATTGCGCATACGATATTACCACCGGCGAGATCCTCTGCTGTGATCGTGGAAATCATCTCAAGCGTTCAGTTGCCCTGACCAAGAGAGTCAATAAGGAAATGTTCGGAGTTGCCGGGCAATGGCGTTTCTGCCACGACTTCGGCAAGAAGTGGAATAAGAAAGGAGTGCCTATCAGATGAAAAATTACCTGTTTTATGACGAAGAAACCGGCGAGCATTTCTTCGTTCAAGAAGTCAACCTATGGAAAGCTAACCAGACAGCGCATCTTTTCTTTCAGCGTCCCTTTTACAAGTGTTCCATGAGTGACGCAGAGGCTGAGATGTACGGATACGACACCTACTAAAATAAGTGAACTGCGGGAAGGGCGTTCCAAAGCGCCCTTCCCCAAGATGAAAGGGGTTGCAAATCATGAGCATTGAACGTCTCCCGCATAAATATCCGATTGGATACACGGTCCGCGTTGGATGGCGGATAGGTACAATTCTCTTTCGGATTGGTTTATACCATCTAATCATTTGGGAAAAGAAAGAGCCGACTTTCTAAGTCGGCTCTTTTTTGATTTTTGGAAAAAATTTTGTTATAATAATTATAGAAGAAATGAGAAAGGAGAATTTTCTAATGACGCTAGAAGTGCTGGCTGTCATTCTGGAGTTCTGCATGAACCAAGATTCTTGCAAGAACTGCCCAATGGCCCAGTTCTGTTAGAAAATGCCATGTGAATGGTAATCTAATTCTTTTTCGGCAAGATGCCGCGGCTCCCGTCTGGAGTCGAATTTTCGCACAGGCTAGGTCACTAGAAATAAAAAAGCAAAATGGCTGAATCTACTTACTCTAGAAAATTGGACGCAATGGGAAGAATTATGATTCCTGTTCGGCTTCGTGATCAACTCGGACTTATTACAGGCCGAGAGTATTCATTTGAAGTTCGTTAGATCGACGGCCGCAATTACATTTGTATTGATTGTGGTTTGAATACTGAATTGGAAGAAGCTATGAAACTTGTCCAAAATGCTGGACTAAAAGTTGTTCAAAATGACGATTGACAAAACAAGCCCTTTATGCTATAATAAAACCATCAAATGAAAGGGGAAAATAAAATGTTATTTATTCTTTTGGTTCTTCTGGCTCTCGTGGTTTCATTCCTTATCACAGCGGGCCTTGTTTGGCTTCTTTGCTGGCTTCTTCCCGCTATTGGAATTGTGGCCATCGGCACTTTCACTATCGTGTTTTCGTGGAAGTTAGCTTTGGTTATTTGGCTCATTATTGCACTTTTGCGTTCAATTTTTTCCTCTGTTAGCAGAGACTGAAAGGAAGTTATAAAGATGGATTTGAACACCGATTTTAGTTATATGACCGATGAAGAATTAGACGAACTCATTTCCCGGATAAAAGAAACAAAGGAACGGCGTTCAGAAAGCCGAAAAATTGACCTTTGGAATAATGTCCGGCGAGCGGTGAATAATTACATCATGGACTTTGGCATGATTGAACTTTTTACCGAGGACCACAATTTTACATTGGATGCTGATGCTTTTAGCATCCCTGGTGAGATCAATCCATTAGACTAAAAAAACTACCCAATTTTGGGTAGTTTTTTTTGTTTATTTTGCCTATTGACAATTCCAAAGCTTTGTGATATAATTGGGCGGCGCGTTGTGGGCCACCACGCGCCGAGTTTACGCAAGAGTATTATTACACAAATTTTTCGTTGCATTTTTGTGCAAATTGCCAGCTTGACTTTCTCCCGAAACGGTGATACAATGAGTACAACAAAAGAAAAGAGGTAGACACCATGAAAAAGAAAACTTACTACTATGAGAACCGCACTTTTGAGGTTATCGTTTCTGATGAATACCGGGGATGGCTTGTAGAAATCTGGGTACAAGAAGTCATTCGCCCTAATCGCAAGTTCTTTGGTCGCACTAAATTTTTCTACAATCAAACCGTTGATATTGACAACTATGGCTCTATTGATGAAGCTGTACGGACTGTTATTTTTAACGGTTTGGAGAAAGAAGCGCATGGCAAGACTATTGATGAAAAATGGAAGAAATGGAATGAAGAAAACTAATTAAAATTGCCTATTGACATTTTGGCAATTTTATATTATAATAATTATAGAAAGTGAGGGAGAAAGAAATGAACTTGTTGATTATCTTCATTTTGCTTTCGATTGTAAATGTTATCTTCTCCACAATCAAGAGCATTGTAACTATTAAATCCGGCCCATGGGTTGCAAGCCTTGTTTCCGCTCTGTACTATGGCTATTACAACATTGTATTGATTTACACTGTTGCAGATTTTCCCTTGTGGCAGAAAGTTGTGGTAACTGCGGGCTGTAACCTTGTTGGCGTTTTCATCGTGAAATATGGAGAGGTTAAAGCGAGAAAAGACAAGTTGTGGAAAGTGGAATTGACCGTTCCCACCAAATACAAAGACGCCATTGATGAATTGGGTGTTCCTCATTCCTATATTGAATTAAGCGACAAGCACACCCTTTTCAATTTCTACTGCGCTACACAGACCGAAAGCGCAAAAGTCAAAGCCATTGCCAACCAGTATGAAGCAAAATATTTTGTTGCGGAAAGCAAAAATCTTTGAAAAAGGTATTGACAAGACGAAAGTCTTGTGATACAATATAATTGTCAAGAGGAGAGAAGCGTTGTACGCTCGCTTGTCGAGATGGCCCGCAGAGGGAAAGACGAGATGGCGATGTATATGCTTCACAATCTCAAGCCCTACGCCATTGAAATCGCAGAGGGCGGCAAGAAAAAGGACGAGCCGGAAATCGACATTGACGCCTTGCTCAGCGCCCTGTTCGGCTAAGCAATAGAAACTCGGTGGAGAAATCCACCGAGTTTTTTTTGTGCAATTTTCACAAATCCTTCTTGGGCGGTCCGCGCACGCTCGGCGCGGACCGAGTTTTTGTCAATATACAAGTTGCACAAATTTCTCGATCAATCTTTGTGCAATCTGACGATTGACAGCTTTCCCGAAAAGTGTTATACTTAATAATGTCAAGAGGGAACGACATGAAAATCATTCCCCTGTGTCGTCTGGGAGCAAGGCTTGAATGGGCGTCGAAAAAATTTCAAAGAAATTTGAAATTCCCTCTTGACAAACTCCGCTGACTATGCTATACTAAGTACAGAAGTTGAGGGAACGATGGTAAACCTCAATCAATAGAAAGGATTTGACAAGATGGAAAAAATTGATAAGCGCAAGCACTATGTTTTGGTACTTGATACCGAAACCGCCAATACTATCCAAGACGGCGATAGTCTGGATATGTCCAATGTCCTTGTATATGACTGTGGTTGGGCAGTTGTAGATACCAAGGGCAATATCTACGAAACCGCAAGTTATGTCAATCGTGACATTTTCTGCGAGGAACGCGACCTTATGCGGACGGCTTACTATAACTGGAAAATTCCCCGGTATGTCGAGGAACTGCGGGCAGGTAGCCGGAAAATGGCAACTACCTACGAAATCCGTAAGGCTATGCTGGACACTATCGAGAAGTGGGGCATCAAAGAGGTAGCCGCCCATAACGCCCGCTTTGACTATAACGCTTTGAATATAACACAGCGTTACACCACCGCAAGCCGTTTCCGGTACTGGTTCCCATTCGACAGCGTGGAAATTTGGGACACCATGAAAATGGCACAAGATGTTATCTGCAAAATGCCCACCTATAAGGCGTTCTGTCAAGAGAACGGCTATGTGCTGAAAAATGGTGCTTGCCGCAAGACCGCCGAAATCCTGTGGCGCTTTATCTCCGGCAATAACGAGTTTGAAGAAAGTCACACCGGGCTTGAAGATGTGCTGATTGAAGCGGAGATTATGTTCTATTGCTTCCGACAGCATAAGCCCATGCGGAAAGCCCTCTTTGAGAACAAGAGAGAATATCCGCCTATGACAGAGTTCCAGCGAGAGTTTTCCGCAAGTCTGCGAGAAATGCCGGTAATTAGGTTCGGGGAGATTTAATCTCCCCAACCTTGAAAAAAGGGGTTGACAAATGAAAGGCAATCTGCTATAATGAATATATCAAAAGAAAGGACGTGACCCAATGAAAATGATTTGCTTCGATATGGACGGCACGATTGCTGACCTGTACGCCGTTCCTAACTGGTTAGATAAACTGCGGGCAGAGGACGCGAGCCCCTATGCAGAAGCCGCTCCCATGTGGGATATGAAAGCTCTGCGAGAAGTCCTCTTGAGACTGATTGATAAGGGATATGAAATCCGCATTATCAGTTGGTTGAGCAAGGACAGCACCGAGGAATATAAAACCGCCGTCCGCAAGGCAAAAAGAGAGTGGCTTGAGAAGTATAATTTCCCTGCTGATAAATGCCACTTTATCGCCTATGGTAGAACTAAGGCTGACTGTATCCGCCGCATTGCAGACGCTCCCGCAGTTCTGATTGACGATAACAAAAAGGTGCGTGACGGGTGGCATTTGGGCGAGTCAATCGACCCCACAGAAGTCAATCTGCTTGAAGTCCTTTCCGCTCTTGATTGAGCGGAAAGGCAGAAAGGAAAATAGAATGAAAAAGACAATGGATTTATCTTTTCTGACTTTCGACGCTCAAGAAACTGCGATGGAGTTAATGAAGCGGCTGGGCTGGAAATATTTGGGAGGGCATGAGCGTTGTACTTATGAACTTCCAGATGAAGATGAACATCTGTTCGATTTTATCGAATGCGGGCTGGACTAAGAGGGGCGTTACCCCTCTTTTTTTTGTCAAAATGCACAATGCCCTCTTCGACGGCCCGCTGGCGCCCGCAGCGGGCCGAATTTTCATTATACACCACCGCCAGCAAAAAGTCAATCGGCAAACTGCACAAAAAATCATGCTTCGGATCTCCCGAAATTATGCAACTTTTCAACAAAAAGTTCTTGACTTCCGGCGCTGGTGATGGTATACTTAGTACAGAAGTTAAGAGAGGGGCGCCGAAAGGCTCCAAAAAGATTTTGAAAAAAATCGAAAAAACCTCTTGACAAACTCCGCAAGGCATGATATAATAGGTACAGAAGTTAAGGGAAAGCGGTTCTTGAAACGGCGAAAAGCGACAGTCAAGAAACTTCCGAAAAACTTCAAAAAACCTCTTGACAAGCCAAGCGAAAAGTGCTATAATGAAAGCACAAGGAAACCCAATGAACCTTGAAAAGTCAACATTTTACCTCGGTATCAAACTTCCGAAAGTTTGAAAAAAGGTTCAAAAAACCTCTTGACAAACCGCCGAAAGTATGATATAATAAAATCACAAAAGGACAAGGACAGTCCTAAAAACCAGAAAGGATTTGAATATGGAAAAGACCAACAAGACTCGTATCACCAAGGCTATGCGTTTCGAGGACATTAAGGCTATGCTGAACGGTCAGCCCGTGACCTACGGCACGACCACCGAGGACGCCGTGGACTTCATCGAGCATGAGGTGGCTCTGCTCGCCAAGAAGAATAGCGGTGAGAACAAGAAGCAGACCAAGACCCAGCAGGAAAATGAGGGCTATAAGGCGCTCATTCTGGAGTTCCTCGCCACTCTGTCCGATACTTCGGCGGGTGTGACCTGCACCGAGATTATCAAGGGTGTGGCGGAGTTCGAGGGCTTCAGCACTCAGAAGATTTCCCCTCTGGTACGTCAGCTCATGGCGGCTGATAAGGTCACTAAGACCGAAGTCAAGGGCAAGGCTCTGTTCCGTCTCGCCTAAATCCCATAGGGGAGAGGGGTAAAACCCTCTCCCCCGCCAAAAGAAAGGAAGTGGTTATTATCGCCCAGCGAGTAACAGACGCTGAACGCCTTGAGCGTATCAAGCGAGTGTTTCCAGACGAGAAAGAAGCGCAAGATATTCTCGCCTATGATAAGGCAGTAGAAGCAGGCGAAAAAACGGAATATGACCTGCCGCCTGATAAGCTGAAAGCCGCACAAAAGTATGCCCATGCAGGAACGCGAAAAGCGCCCACGGCATACAAGTTTACCAAGCGAGAACGCAAGCCTAACGCAACCAAGGGGGGCATTATTGCGGAGCTTGCGGAGTTCATGGAACATAACAGTAACTTTGATGTTTCTAACCTTGCTATCACGAACAAGGAAAGACAGATTTCCTTTATGGTAGGCGGTGAAACTTTCGAGTTGACGCTTGTGCAAAAGCGCAAGCCGAAAAGCTAATAAGGATAGGGGCGGATAACCCCTATCCGCCCTTCCAGAAAGAGGGGAAAGCATACGACAAAGCGACCTAAAGAGTTTCTATATGTCGGTCATTATATCGACAAGGACGGCAATTTCATTCTCAAGGTAGGCACGACAAATGACCTTGACCGCCGCCGCAAAGAGCATAACCGCAACTATAAGAAAAGCCCAAACTATACCATGCCACCGGGCGGGGAGTTCGTCTATGACTTTTCGCTTCCTCTCTCCAAGTATAACACTTTGAGATATGAGGACAAGACCCGCCAAAGATGGCAGGACGAGGGCATAGGCGAGTTTGTCAGAAATGACAGATTTTATTGCAAAAAGAAACCCAAAACCGTCAAAGTGACGATACGCAAAACCTACGAAATCCGGCTCGATTGAGCCGGATTTTTTGTGCATTTTTCACAAAGACATTTTCACCAAAAATCAAATGAAATTTTTGTATAAATTACCCATTGACAACCGGATGGAAATATGGTATAATGGCGGGCCGGTCGCGGGCGACTCGGCCCGAGTTTTACCGATCGGAAGCATATGCAAAATTTTTGTTCAATCTAGCACCCCTCCATATGCCGATCGGTTTTCCCGAAAGTTTGGCATTCTAAGCCAAATTTATTTTGTTTCTTCCATCCAATCATTTTTCCATTTCCATTTGGCATATAGCCCACTCCACTTCCGTGTAGCTAACAAAATTTTAGTTGCTCATAGCGAACCTCCTGCGTTGCCGATCGGGTCCAGATCAAAACAAGAGGAAAGATAATAAGAGCGGAGATCCAGTTAATCCGATCGGGCCCGCGTTTACAAAGACTCTTTTTCAGTCTATTTTCTCTTGATTTTTATAATAAAATATGTTATTATATTAAAAAAAGATATAAAAACGCCTCGGTTCTAGCTTAAAATTGCTAAAAACGAGACAAAATAGCGCAAAAATCTAAGCTTTTTGATTTAAAAATTAAGAAAACGCACTTTAAATCCATCAAGTAATCATATTTCCTACTTCAAATTCTCTGTAGCCAACTACATAAATGCTATTACCTAGCAAAAATCCATACCGGAGAGAAAATTTTTGGACTAATTTCCGATCGGGTTGGCATATATTAAAAAATATTATATAATATATATAGAAATTAAGAAAGGAATTGGTTCTTCCCATAGAAGAACTATGGTGATAAAACATGGATTTTGAAGCTATGATTCGAGATGCCCAGAAGAATGGACTGACTATTGATGACATCGCAAAGATGTTCTCTAAGACTCTTAACGCGGTCCAGCAGGAGGATCAAAAGAAGAAGGCAATCACGGATGCTCGTACTGAACTGATTGAGCACATGAAGGATCAGTTTGAGACCGCTGTTTCCAAGGGACACCTTGATTGCATTGACGCAGCTGCCCTGTATACTCTTACTATGGCAGAAAAGTATCCCGATTGGACTGCTGAAAATATCAAGGATTATTTCCAGATCATTAAGCTGAATGCGGAGACTACCGCGACTATGGTCGGCAAGGAGCCAGATGAGCTTCTCCAGGCTCTCCTGGACAAGGTTGATACCGTTCCTAAGACAAACAAGAGCAAGGATAAGAGTGACAATGAGAAGATTGCTGATTTCCTGCGGGAGATCGGTCTGTAAAAAAGAGAGGGTATTAACCCTCTCTTTTTTTATATATAAATCGCGGGAGCCAGGGTAGCGATCTCGGTGACAGGGAATTAAGGAAGGGTTATCTAGGCCCGATCGGCACCCAACTCCACTATTTTAATCAACTCCACTATTTTAATCAACTCCACTATTTTAATCAACTTGCCTATTTTAACACACTCTTATTTTAGCATACTATTTCTTTATAATCTTACGACTCTCTCTCCCCTTTGTCTCCAGCTTCCTTCTCTATCCTCTAGGAAGTTTATCTAAAAACTCTCTCCCTGCCACTATATCTACTAGCTTCTTTATAAAACGCTCTTCTTCTGTAAGAGATTTTGGATCGAAAATCTCCTACTGAATTTTCTAATTCATTTTTCTTCCTCCCATCTATCCCTTAAGAGAATATCTCTTACTAAATTACCACTATGTAATAGGTTCCATAATCTTCCTCCTTCTTATTTGCGCAACCGAAAGAGATTAAAATCTCGGAGAGCGAAGCTCGGAGAGATTTTAATCTCGTCTATTCTATTTCTATTTATACGGGTACTATAAATTTAACAACTATGCGCCAAAATTTTAACACTCAATCTTATTATTAACTGCAATTACTCTATACACTGTCTTAACTCCATGTGCATCACTCTTTGAAATCAACTCATATTTGAGTAAGTCCAGTTTAGAAAGAATACATAGAATATCTGTCACAATATAGTTATTGCTATGGCTGCCAACACCTTTGCCAATAAATGCCTTGCATTGATCTAGAGTAAACTCAAAAGATTGCTCATCATTGGCTAAAAACCTATTCAATAAATAAATATAAATATTGATAGTATTTTCATTCAAGGCAGAAATCATCATGCGCAAAGTGCCATTCTCAATCAATGTTGCCATATCCGCAGATAACTATACCAGCTCATATCTATTCAGCTCAGTATTAAAAGTAACTAGTCCCAATCCAGCCTTACCTTTATCATCTTTATCTAGCAATCTCTTAAATTTAGTTGATACAGTCTGTCGAGTCAAACCTAACTAATCTGCCATAGCTGAATAATTTACTGTCTTTTTATCTACCCAACGAATGCCCCGCTCTCTGTCCCATTCCGAATGAACCTAGAGCCATCCATAGACAATATCACTATATGCTTTATTTGCTGTGTATTCCTCTCGCTTCGGCATTTGCCGAGAATTTTTTTGAATCTCCACTTTTTCTCACCTCCTCTATTATAACATAAATTTTTCTGTTAAACAACTTCCAACCAAATGTTAAAAAAACGTGTTAAAAATTTGGCCGACCTTCGATCGGCGTCAGACAAAATGTTAAAAAATTGTGTTAAATTTTTGGCCGTCTAATAGATCGGTGTTAAAATTTTGCCCGCGGCCTGGCAATTTTATCCCCAAATTTTTTGCCAACCCACATACTCTTTCGTCTTATCCTCGTATCTTTCGTAACAATACCAACCTTACCGCCCTATTAGAAATTATTATAATTATATGTTATTATATTTATATAAGAAAGGAGAGGAGAAAAGAAATGGTAAATACTCTTGAACTGCGTAATCTTGAGACTTACTCGCCAGAGATTCAAACCTTCCTACGAGAGACCGAAAAGTCTTTCTTGCAGGTGCTCAATAACTGCGTTCCCGCAGATCAACAAGAGAAAGAAGCTGTACAGTTGCGGGATACGGTAGAGGGCATCGGCAACTGCCTCGAAATGCATTGCGCTCCCGGTGAAGTGTTTAACTGTTTTTCTTGCGGAGCTTTCAAGGAAGCTTATCACGCTTCTGACTCTATCGTAGTAAAATTCTGCTCAACCGACAACGAAACCAAGAGAGAGCAAGCTCTTCTCGCAGCCGCGGAAGAAGCAGACATTCTGGAACTGTTCGTGCCTACTTTCTTTCATCGGCTTCCTGTCAATCTGCCTGTCACTCAACTCGATGACACAAATTCTTCTCGATATACTTATAATTACCATTATCATACCTGGTGCAAAAATCCCGGTATTGATGACTTCGAGTTAAATTATCTGGAAATCCAACCCATGGTTATTCCAGCCTCCCATGTTGCTTATGAGAATATTGCCTGGGACGAACAAGGCGAGGTTATTCCGGGTATCTCCACGACTGTCGTGCGACGTATTCCTACGCGTAATCTCACTTGGTTAAAGTCTATTGTTGAGAATTATGGTGAAGAGTTCTTCGAAAAGTTCGCTATCTTCTGTGACGATTGGCATATTTGGGATCTACATGAAGATAACATTGGGTTCTTGCGGACGCCCGAGGTCGAACTCCCTATCATCCTTGACTGGATGAGCGACTAAACAAAAGGAAGTGATACACTTGACTGAAAATTTTTGTTATAATCAAATTGGAATCAACCACATCTTAAAACAATTTGGGGATGCTATTAGCAATAAACAATATAAAAACCCAATTCCTTATAACACCTATCGAAAAATTAGGAATGGCTTTCAAAATATTTTTATCTCATTTGATTGTGGTGATATCCTCGTAAAAGCCGAGTCTGAAGCTCTTTTCCATACCTCGTATAAAGATAATGGCTTCGGCCAGTTCTTTTACGATAATTATGTTTCTACTACCAAGGCGGTTGAAACTAAAACTAATATTAAGGAGAATGATACTATGAAAATGCCTGCCATGAATTTCGATTTTGGTCCGTTCACTGAGTCTGGCGTTGTAGCTTTGAGTCCCTATGGCATCGCTGTCCGCAGTTCTAAGGGCGAATATCTCACTTACAACGCAGCCACCGGTGCAACGGTTGATGTTACCGGCTTTACTTTTGATTTTCAGAAGATGATTTATAAGATGCCGGTGGCTATCAAAGACCTGCGGGCTGGCGATATGGTGCTGCATCGTGGCAAGCCTATGTATGTCCAGTCTGTTGAGGAAGATGGTATCCACTGCATCGACATTCTGAACTCTGAGGCTAAGGTTGTTGTGCCTGTGACCAATATGTTCGGCTTCGATTTCGTAACCAAGATCGTTTCCCTCATGAACTTCAACGCTGCACAGCCTTCTGCGGAGAATCCCTTTGGCAACCTGATGCCGCTTATGATGATGTCCTCTGTCATGGGTGATGATTCTGACAACGACTTCAGCAAGATGATGATGATGTCCATGATGATGGGTGGCTCCAACCCTTTCACTGCAATGTTTGCCCCGCAGGATAAGTAAAAGAAAGGAAAGACAATATGTTATTCTTTATTTTCGTTGCAATATTTGTGATTGGCTTATTGGCTGTCATCTTCACAGATGAATGGAGTGATTTGCATCTCGCCGCGCTATGTACACTTGCGGTAGGGGTTACTCTGCTTGTTATAAGCGCTATTGGTTTCGCTACTAGCTATATTGGCACAGATGCCTCTATCGCTAAATGGGAAACCCAATATGAGTCATTAACTTATCAATTAGAGAATAATCTCTATGATAATGACAATGACATTGGTAAAAAAGAACTAATGGATGAAATCCGCGAATGGAACGAAGATTTAGCATACCGCAAGGCAATTCAGCGTAACTTTTGGGTAGGTATTTATTACCCAAATATATACGACAACCTTGAGTTTATCCCTTTGCCTTAAGATTCTTAAAGCCTCTCGAAAGAGAGGCTTTATTTTTTTATATATTTATTGTATAATAAATATATAAAGAAGATGAAAAAGGAGAAGTTATGGAGAATAGTCATATATATGTTTCAGATAATGACCGTCAATATATTCTTGCCAAGGATGATATCATCAAGATATCTAAATTATATGGTTCTCGTTTTATTATCATAACAAGTAAGATAGCACCAGCTATAACTTTAGAATATAAAGATGCAAAAGCCGCTTATGAAGATTTGATGCGTCAACTATGTAATCTACACACTTAAGGAGATAGAACTATGAAAACAGTATTCGCTTATGAAGTTGTTCTATATGATACCGATCAAGATAATCGCGGTTACTTTTTCCTTACCTCTGGTCTAAGTTTTGCTGATAGCTTTGGAGAAGCTGCCGCGATCTTAGAATCCACTTATGGAGAAATGCTCAAGAGTATCAAAAATCTTGAATTTATCCATGATGATCAAAACGTTATCACGCTTCCTCGCGATATCATTCGTGATTATATTGATGGAGAAAAATTTGTCAATGAAATCCCTTGTGATAACGAAGGTCAAGAATTAAAGAAAATGAATCAGGAAATAGGCCGGGCCAACGATAACTGGTAAGAAAGGATTGGTGTTATTCCATGAAAACTGCCGTCATTTCCGTATCTCTCCATTCCAAAACCTTCGAGGATCGCTTTCCTATTGATTCCGAAACAAAAGAGTATGAAATTGCGGACCGGGCATTTCAGCTGGCTTTAATGTTCGTCCAAACAAGAGCAATCGCTGAGCGTGGCCGCAAACCTTCTGGCTACGAATTTGGAAAACTGCTCGAAGAAACTGAATACAACTATAAAATTGAGGAGGTCAATGATGATGAAGCTTGAAGACTATAAAGCTTGGTTGCTTGAACATGGCGAGATTAAAGAGGAGTACGAGCGCCCCTATAATCCTCAATGCGATCCGCCTGAGTACAAAGATGGCAGTTACTTTTTAAGTTATGACCTAATGTACGCGGGACAGCCCTATGCTGGCTTTGCAGTTGGCGATACAACTTCTTTGGCTTGTTATAAGTATGTTTATGATGAGTCCAAAGCCTATCTGGAGGCGAGATTAAAGCATGAAATATAAGATTTATGCAGGACTAAGTGGAGGTTTCGGCGGAGCTAATTACCAGAAAACCGAAGACTATTCTTCTATGGATGAAGCGCTTGAAGAAGCTTATGCTCTTGCAGTAGAAGAGTATCAATCCTATGAAGGCTGTCATGGTATTATGAGTTGGGATGATTGTCGTGAAGACCTCATTGATTCTGGTTTTGACTATGATGATGAAGCTGTTGACGACCGTTATCAAGAAGAATTAGAAAGCTGGCTCTCATATTATGTCGAGCCTGAAGAAGAATAAATGCGTATAAGAGATTGATAGACTGTCTCTATCAATCTCTTTGTATTTTTATAAAAAATATATTATAATATATATAGAAAGTGAGGGAGATAGTAAATGGAAGTAAAAATGATGCCTACAGTTAGTTCTTATGAACTTGAAGAAGCAATCAAATTGCAGTATGGCTTGGACGTAGAGATTCCCACTCTGCTGTTCCCCGAAGATTTCATGAACGACTGCTTTAAGGAGTATGCTTATAAGGATACTCGTTGGGATGAGTTCTGTGAAAGTGACGAACTGTGCGTGCGGCAGTACCTGCGTGATGTGCTCCCGCAGTATGAGAGCATTCTCGTTAAGATTTCTTGGTAACTGAAAGGAGATAAGAGATATGGTAGCACCTAGCTTCAAAGATTTCCCCATCGTGAAAGAGCAGTATGTTAAGGGCGGCAAGTATTATGTCGATGTGAAAAACCCCAAGACTGGTACTGTTCGCTCTGTGCGTTGGTATACTGATGCAGAGTTTGCCAAGAACTACGGCAAGAAATTCGAAGAGGGCGAGGACAGAGGTTGGGATGGTCTGAAGCACGCTCGTGGGTTCGATAAGGGTCCTATTCTCGTTATTCGTGGTGCTCGCTCTACTGATGAAGAGTGGCTAAAGCACTCCTGCGCTCGTTATGCTGTCGGCATCGGCTGGCACATCGTGAGCACTGATACCTTCCCTGAGGATGCTCCTAAGCATCTCAAATATCTCATTCTTGGATGGGACGAGTTCAGAAACGGCGACGATCGCCATATGAAAAAGCCCGCTGAACTCGCTGCAATCCTCGACAAGAAAGCAAGAAATAAGGAGTGGATTAACATCAATGCCTAAACATACTATTATTCTCAACCTTATTACAGCTATTCTATGGGGCTTTAACTGCGGCATCTCTGTCGATCGGCATTATCGGGCTTCTGCAATTATCGAAGCTGGCATTTGTGTCTTCTTCGCTAGCATTGCTATTATCGGCGTCACCACTATGTAAAGCAGATACCAGCCGCAAGACAAAACTTGAAAAAATCTCAAAAATATTCTATAATATACATAGAAGTTAAGGGAAAGGAAAAACAAAGATACATTCCATTCCGCAAGAAAATGTTTGACGAACTCTTGACTTTTGAGAAATTTTTTCGTATAATAAATACATAAAATGATGAAAAGGAGAACCCTATTATGACTAACACTAAGAAGATTACCAAGCGCGAATGCTACAACACCCTGATGACCATGGTGGACCATGTTGAGTCCGAGGGCGTTACTTTCGAGAACGAGGATATGACCTGCGACGCTCTGCGTGAGTTTATCGCTCATGAAATCGAGCTTCTGGACAACAAGGCTGCGGCTGCTGCTAAGCGCGCTCAGGCTAAGCGTGATGAGGGCGATGCTCTCCGTGCTCGTATCCTTGAGGTTATGTCCACTGAGAACTTCATGACTATCCCTGAGATTGTCAAGGCTATCGGCGACGAAGATGTGTCTGCTCAGATGGTGACTGCTCGTCTGACCCAGTGCGTAAAGGCCGATCTGGCTGAAAAGGACAGCGTGTCCGTTGAGGTCGCTGGTAAGGCGAAGAAGCTCTCTGGCTATCGCAAGCTGGGTTAATCGAATAACTCATATTAGAAAGCTCGGTCAAATGACCGAGCTTTCTTTTTAAGCAAAAGAAGAAGAAACGAGACCCGCAAGGGAAATCTACAATCGAGCAAATAATATAGATAATCATAAAAAGAATAATAGGAAACATAATTTACAATCCTTTCTTTTAGTTTCTATATTTATTATAACAAAATTAAATGAAACTGTCAATCTAATTGGCAATTTCATAGCTTGACAATTAAAGATTATTATGCTACTATAAATATAGAAGAAATGGAGGCTTAAACATGATTTTTAGTGTTAATTACCATTCACAATATAAGCAAGAGGCTCAAGAAATTAGATGTCCTATCAATTAGTTAGGAACTATCTTTACCTTTATTAAAGACAATCCTAATAAACGATATAACATCATAATGAAGAATAGGTCTTTCTCCGCAAAAGAACGAGAGCAGATTGATTTAATCAAAACTGTTACAGATAACTATACTATTAGTTGTGGCCGGATAGATCAACTGCGGATGTTGCTTACTAAAGGCTATCATGCCTATTTAACTTTCCCCGCAACAGATTGGGAGACATTTACAGAACTTCAAGACCTAGGCGTGTCTGATATTTATATCGACGGGCCGCTCGGTTTTCAGATGGATAAGATTGCCGCAGGTAAGGAAGAAACTAAAATCCGCGTATCTCCCACTCTATCTCCAAATAGCAGCCTAACAAGAGGAAATGCTAATGACTTCTTTATTCGCCCGGAAGACCTTAAACTTTATACCTCAATAGATGTAATTGATTTTAATGAGCCTGACAAAGATAAAGAAGATGTACTTTTTTCTATTTACAACAGAGGTACATTTAATTATAGCTTAAAAGATTTAATGGTCAACTTGCCTTATGATATTAACAATCTTCTATTCAAAGAAGATTTCGCAACTCATAGGCTTAATTGCGGACAGCTTTGTAAAGAGCCCGGTAGAACCTGTCATCTATGTTCTAATTATTTTACAGTAATTGAAGATTCTCTTAAACTAATTGAAAAATCTAATTGATTTTCTTTTTTAATTATAATATAATATTATTATAAGATAAAAGAAAAGGAGTGTTTCTAATGTCTAAGTGGTCTGAGATTCTCCCTTAGGATGCTCTACACTTGGCAACTGAGCTCGAAGCTCATGCTCAAGAAGAGCGAGATAATGGCAAGATTTTGTATCCTCCGCAGGAACAAATCTTTAGAGCATTACAGTTAACAAAACCTGAAGATGTGCGGGTTTGCCTCGTAGGACAAGATCCATACCATACCCCTGGTCAGGCTAATGGATTAGCTTTCTCGATAGCTCCAGGTAATCCTCTCCAACCTTCATTGGTAAATATCTTTAAAGAATTGGAAGAAGATGTTGGTATTAAGCGACCAGAAAGTGGTGACTTGACTAAGTGGGCAGAAAATGGAGTTTTACTTCTCAATACCTCACTTACAGTTTATGAGCATCAAGCTAATAGCTGTGTGCGATGGGGATGGGATAGATTCACTAAGTCTGTCTTACAGACAGCCACTAAACTTCCGCAACCCGTCGTATTCTTACTGTGGGGTTCTAATGCACAGGATTTATTGAAAGATTTGATTTCTTGTGCAGCAGTATATGAAGATGGCGGACATATTGTAAAAGAAAATCTAATTAAGAAAGCCTATGTGCTTTCCTCCCACCCAAGTCCTTTTAGTGCAACAAGACCATGTCGTGGGACACCTGCTTTTCGAGGCAGTAAACCATTTTCAACAGCTAATAAGTTGCTAACGGACATGGGAGGGACACCGATTGACTGGAGCTTATAATCAAATTAAAGAGGAAGTCGAAGCAATTCTTGTCCATTCTCAAGACTTCCCATTCGATGTAGATGCTACAAAAATGATGGAGCAATGGGAAAAGGCAAAAGCTCCATTCATCAAGTTGTTTAAGGGCAAGACATATATCAGAAGCGCGGAACCTATTAAGATTACTCTCTCCTCTGAGCAGCGATCCCGCAGGTTCAATGAGTTCATTTCTACTCTTGATGATAACGGTGTGTTAAGCGAGGATTTTGAGACTTTCCTTCGCGTAAACACCGATGGATTTTTCGAGAATAAAGTTGTTTTACCATATCCAACATACCATATCCCGCAAGGAGCGAAGATACTTAAGTCTTTCAAGAAGTTTCTTCCCAATCAAGAGGTAACGAGATGGGCGCAGGATACAGCATCACGATATATCCAAGAAAATAAGATTGAAGGATACCTCTATCTCTCTGTTGATCCGAGAGATTTTCTTACATTGTCGGAGAACGACTCTAACTGGTATTCTTGTCAGTCTCTTGATGGAGATTATCGTTCTGGAGATTTAAGCTATATGGTAGATGGTACTACTATTGTTGCCTACCTTGCCAATGAAAAGAAGCATTTTAACTGTTTGCCGCAAGATAGTGAATGGTTTGATAAGAAATGGAGAATGTTAATTCATACAAACCAATATACTTGCATCTACTATAATAGGCAGTATCCCTACGATTCTCCAGACTTATTGGAAGCTACTCATAGGATGGTTAGTAATCTATTTCCACGAATAGATTTTGCACCGCCTGCGGACTATGGATTTAAAGTAGCTATCGGAAGATTTGGAAATAGGATGATGACCTATAATCAGATTAACGCGGGTGGACGAACTTATGATATGCGAGATATTGTCGATACAAGCGATTATCTTGGATATTGTGACTTAGTTTCTTCGAGTACATATAGTCCTGTTGTTGCGGTAAACTTTTCTATGATAGATAATTACCTTAATGAGATTTATTCGTCTGATAATAAACAAAAGGAAGAAGAACTATTCAAAGAGATATTCGGCATTAAAGTTGGTGCAAAAGTAATCTGTCCAGTTTGCGGCGAGGAGTATTTGAATCGAGACGATAAGTTCTTATGTGACAAGTGCATTGCAGAGAAAGACGCGGATGTTGACTTTTTCTTGACTTGTCATAGTTGTTATCGTAGAATATATGATGAAGATGAAATTTATTTTGAAGGGACAGAGCCATTCTGCGGATGTTGCCATCGTGCAATGACCGAAGAGCTACTGCCCGCGGAAGAGGAAGAGGAGATTTAATATGGCACAAAGACGAGGAGATTTGGCGAAGCAGTCTGCTATTGCCACTATTCAGGCAGCTTTTGGTGAAGATTTTGTTGGTCTAATTGACAAGAAGCTCTATGTAAATGTGAAAGATGGTCCGAATGGCGAAGTTGTTCAGCTTTCTATTGCACTTACAATGCCCAAGACTCCGGTGAGCGCATCTGCGGCTTCTGTTACAGCACCAACAGGAGATAGTAATGCAGCAGCTTGGGAAAACAAGTCTGCAACTCCGACAGAACTGAGTGCAGAAGATAAGGCAAAAGTTGCAGATCTGTGCGCCCGTTTGGGTATCTAAGCAAAAAATTTGGGCGGGGTAATTAAAGTAATTACCCCTCTCTTTCATTATTATTACCAAATACTTGGAGAGGTGATGTATGATATGCGGAAACCGCGTTCACAGGCCTATAATCGAGATGTAAGTATACGGAAAGCTCTTCGTAAGCGTCGTATTGCTAGAGAAGTTTACTATGATGGAGATACGCATCCATATTATAATAATCTTCATCAGTATAGTAAAAATAAAATTCATTGTAGTTGTTCTATGTGTTCGGCTAAGACACGCAATAAAGGCAAGCGCAGGAATCTGCATGGAAACTACTCTCCCAGTCTTAATTACCGCATTAGCGAACTCCGCAAGCAGCGGAGTATGGATGCTGACGAACGGGATTATTTCTTCTCTTGATATATAATAAAAAATATTATATAATATATATAGAAAGTAAGGGAAGACCTCTTTCAGAGAAAAGAGATTTATTTGCAATAAATTAAAAATTATTGTATAATAAATATATAAGGTTGAGGTTCGCGCCAGTAACTCAGTCGGTAGAGTATCTGCCTTTTAAGCAGAGAGTCGTGGGTTCAAGTCCCGCCTGGCGCACCATTATGCAGGATTAGTGTTAGCGGCTAGCACGTCAGTCTTCCAAACTGAAAGGGCCGGTTCGAACCCGGTATCTTGCTCCATAATGCCAATCAACAATAGCGCAATCCTCTTATGACCTAGGCATAAAGGTGAGGCATAGCGCCGATAGCGAAAGTTGACTAAGCTATCTTTACAGACTTTCTTTACGGGGAATGAAGAGAGGCTGCTCGCCGTTTGTACAGCTCCGGCATTTAAGATTGAGCGCCCCTTGGAGACGAACCAAGGGTTATATAGGGGTGTCGGTTAATGGTTAAACCACCGGTCTCCAAAACCGGGACTAGAGGTTCGAGTCCTCTCACCCCTGCCAGCTTCAAACCTTATTTGAAAAACTATAAATATTATGTTATAATATTTATAGAAAGTTAAGGAAAGGAAGTTATGAATATGTTTTTTGAATCTCCTACGCAGGTTAAGTTTTGGGATGCAGACGGCGGTCACTATACTGCTGGCATCGCGTATAAGAACGAAATCATTTGTGGTTGCTGTGGTGGCGTCTTTGAAATCGAGGAGATTATCGAAGATGCTAAGAATGATGGCGTAGTACCTATTATTCCTTATGAACTTTGGGTAGATTTGGTTTCTGAGATCGCAGGAGATGACCTGTGAAGTTCTATATCTCTTATTTCTATGCGGTTCGGTTTATGAAGCCTAATACCGTAGCTCTTTCTACTGCAATGTGGGACCCCAAGTGGTTTCATCAGTCAAAAGGACAGGACTTCTGCTTTTTTGATGCAAGAGGAGTTCTAAATGGTTTGCGGGCCGAGCCTTTCGTACCCAAAGACCATCAAGAGAGTGAAGGTTACTGCGGGAATTGCGACCATGACAACTCTAAATGTCGCTTTATGCAGCATTACAGAGAGCAACTAAATGCTCTTGATTTCAACGATATGATGCGACGTTTTGAGAGTATCGCGCAACGAGTCGTGACCAATGGAGAAGAGCCTGAGATTGTACTTCTTGTCCATGAAGCTCCGACAAATCCTTGTTCTGAAAGATGGGCGCTGTTTGATTGGTTTAAAGAGCATGAAATTGAGGTAAGTGAGTATCCGATCCCGGTTAAGAAATCGAAGAAGAAATTTGATTTCTAATAAAAATTATTATATAATATATACAGAAAGTTAAGGAGGTTGTTTATGAAGCAGTTTATGGTTGCTTACGTCAGTATGTTTGATAACGAAATGATGATGCAGAAAGTAGAGGCTGAAGATTCTGCTACTGCGCTCAAGAAGTATCTGACTGAGCAGAGAGGTTATGACTTCTCTAACAACCTCAATCCCACTGTAGTCGAGATGCAGACTATCGCTTTCGATGGCGATGACATTGTTGGTGTCTGCGAAATCTAAGCATATTGCCCTGTAGCCCAGTTGGTTAGAGCGCCTGACTGTTAATCAGGATGTCGTGAGTTCGAGTCTCACCGGGGCAGCCAAAGTCGATGTTTGAAGGAGTTCCTCGCGACTTTAACCCCAAACCTTCAGCGTGTCTCTCAACGCTATACGAGAGTGGATTAAGATCCCGGGCGGCTACCGCGTTGAAGAAGAGAGTCGAATTTGGTGGTTTTGGAAAACAGAAACCTCATTTATATGTCTAACATAATATGCCGAACATACTTTCATGCGTCGGGGAAGATGAAGAGAAAGCGCAGGGATGCGTCTGTGGTTAACAACGCAAGATTTGCGGGATTGGCGGAATGGTAGACGCGCTAGATTTAGGATCTAGTGTCTATGGCGTAAGGGTTCGAGTCCCTTATCCCGTACCAATGAGGCGTTAACATGGATTTTGATTGGTAAACTACCACCGGCAGAACAATGCGCGTCATAGACAAGCAGCGTTGGATATGTGGCTTAGTGGAAAACGCCTGTCTAAATATAAAGAAGCAAAGTAACCAATCGTGAATATGCGGCTATGTTGGAATCGGTAGACAAGCAAGCTTGAGGTGCTTGTGATCGAAAGGTCGTGTGAGTTCAAATCTCACTAGCCGCACCAACGAGTTAATCCGCTCAAGTCATAAGGATTGGTGTCAATCGCTCACCTTACGCAGGTTGCCGATTGTGGGTGCAAGTTTAGAAACCCTCCCTGTGTCCACGGGATCTGGATAGTCTTTTGTTGTTTTATTACTTAAATAAAATTAACCGGTATCACTTACCGTTAGAGGAGTGACTCTCCTCAAGTATTTGGTCTCGTAGTTCAGAAGAGTAGAACGCTAGCCTGTCACGCTAGAGGTCACGGGTTCAAGTCCCGTCGGGATCGCCAATAAGAGAATATTGAAACGGTTCAGGTCTTATCGGCCGTCTAGGCAGGCGAGGTAGAGTGAGGTAAGTTGCGGTGGAAATCCCTTGAATTAGCGTAAAAAAACCTACGCCTGAAATTCTGGAAGTGGAATTTTGCGAAGTCGGAGTAGCGTAAGCGTGTGGCTGAAATATGACCACCCGCCTAGACTTTAGTATTCTCTTTATTTGAAAAATAATAAATATTATGATATAATATTTATAGAAAGTGAGAAAGACACAGTACAGCAAGTTTTTCTGGATAATTTATTTTTGCTTAAATGAAAATGATAGTAGGTTCAAATCCTACACAAAAACCTGTGTCTTGCTGAATATTGCCCCGTGGTGTAATGGTTAGCACGGCGGTCTCTAAAACCGTATCCCTCTGAAGGAGTAAGTCTGGGTTCGAACCCCAGCGGGGCTGCCAGCAACACCTCCTGACATTTTTCGAGCGTTGTCGTTAACTAGAACTCGACCTCAGTGATTTAATGTACGAGGTACTGATAAGTGATGGTACTACCACTCTTCACTTTTCTCTATATATCTTATGGGGCACGGGACTGCATGGAGTGGTCGTCTCCCTTGCAAGGAGAAAAACAGACGAGTTCGATTCTCGTGTGCTCCACCAAAGAGAAGTTTTCAATTAGTTCTTCTCGGTTATTGATATTATTATTAAAGTTAAAAACTAATTTAGGTTTGGTTTGATTACCCTTTTCTTTCCCCTTATATAACGAAACGAAAACGGTAATGGTGCGTGACGCCGCGCTCCCTAAATAGCTTCGTAAGAAGAAGTGCGAGTTATGGTCCCATCTACTAACTGGTCTAGGTAATCAGCCTCTCAAGCTGAAAATGTGAGTTCGAGTCTCGCTGGGATCACCACCTTACTTTTATTACTTTTAGTAAGGAATCGAGACATTATTGCCCCAATAGACGGCTTTGTAGTCTATTTAATATGCTCCCATGGACAAGTGGTTAAGTCCCCGCCCTTTCACGGCGGTGTCGTCAGTTCGATCCTGACTGGGAGTACCATTAACAATAGGAAATATACATAGATGAAAAGGAGAAGATATTATGAAGCAGGTTCACGGTACTTTCGATTCTTTTAAGACTCTGGGTGCGGCAATGGGCTTTAAGGCTCCTAAGGTCAAGGAGAAGGAGCATAAATGCCCCAATTGCGGTGGCGTGATGGAGCGAGCTGGCAACTCCAATGTGTTTGTCTGCCCTTTCAATAAGCTGGAAGAGCGTGACCTGAAGGGTAAGCCGGTGCAGGTGTTTAGCAAGTGCGGTAAGTTTGTTATCGCTGATTAACATATTGACCTGAGTAAGTCGGTAAACTGCTCTTTATATCGCGGTAGCTCAGTTGGTAGAGCGGCAGGTTGAAGCCCTGCGCGTCGTTGGTTCAAGCCCAGCCCGCGGTGCCATTGCGGTGGTGGAGCAACGGTAGCTCACTAGCCTCATAAGCTAGAGACGGCGTTCGAATCGCCCGACCGCAACCATAGGCGTAATGCCAGTATGGGTAAGACGCATACAGCAAATTTTTTCTTTTGAAAAATATTTTAGCTCATTGGTAGAGCATCAAACTTGTTAATTTGACTGTAGCCGGTTCAAATCCGGCAAATAATTTTCTTTGCGTCTTGTAAAATTAAATAAGGAGGTTTTTCTATGTTCCAAGATATTGATGACATGATTTTCGACAATGTTGAAACCACAGTTAGTGAGCGATAATTCTCACTTTTTGATGGAAAGCTGCTTGGTTTTATACCAAAGGGTCACAAGTCCCTAAAGCTGAGTGCATCAATTTGGAGAGGTGGCAGAGTTGGTTGAATGCGGCACCCTGCTAAGGTGTTGATCCCATTAGGGGTCCGGAGGTTCGAATCCTCTCCTCTCCGCCAATTGTTGGCGTTATTCTTACGTCAATGTAAGTGCGCAGGGCCGTACAAAGACTCTTTAGGAAGTTGGCCATCCGGTAAGAGTTTAATAAGAATTTTGGGACGATGGGGTTAGAAAGTCCAGTAGGTACAGTAGTCATGAATATTGTATTTACCCCTTTATTTGCTGGCATAGCTCAGTTGGTAGAGCTACTGATTTGTAATCAGTGGGTCGGGAGTTCGAGTCTCTCTGTCAGCTCCATAGGCTTAGGAAGTAGCCTACAACTTCCACAAGGCGTGAAATCGCTCTAGCGACGAAACGGATATTACCAATTGGTAGTAGCACGGTATCTAATGATGCCCTATATCGGTGCACAGCACCGATATAGATATGTCCCTTTAGCTTAGTTGGACAAAGCGTGCGGCTACGAACCGCAAGACCGGGAGTTCGAGTCTCTCAAGGGATGCCATGTGGCTGTAGCTCAGTTGGTTAGAGCACTTGATTGTGGCTCAAGTTGTCGTGGATTCGAATTCCACCAGTCACCCCACGAGACCCAAACAGCAATTTTCAATCATATGTTTTTGGTACATACAAGATGAAAGGGGTCTAGAAATGAATAAGAAGATTTACAAGCAAGCTATGAAGAAAACTGGCGATGAACTACAAGAGTGGCTTCAGTTCAAGCATCGAGGATCTTCTGTGCAAGCTAAGAAGGGAAAAGGGTCCTATTCCCGCAAACAAAAGCATAAAGACAGGGAGTGTTGAGTATGTCTCGTTCTTATCGAAAACAGCCTGTTTGGAAAGACCATAATCGGGGTATGAAAGCGATGGCCAATCGAAAAGTGCGGCGGGCGCTTAACCGAGATGCTAATTTTGAGTTACCCAATTCTCTCTATAAAAGATACTTTTGTCAATATGACATTTGTGACTATTGTTTTCTTGTTTCTCGTAACTTTGAGCAGTTTTATCAAAGTCGTATTAGAAACTGGAAAGAACGTAGGCATTATTGGTTCTGGAAAGATCAGCCGTATCCTACGAGAAAAGAAGTTTACAAGGATTGGCTTAATTATCGTGGTAAATAAGCGGCTATCGCCTAATGGATATGGCAACAGCCTTCTAAGCTGTCACAATCTGAGTTCGAATCTCAGTAGCCGTACCAATATATGGGGATGAGCTAGTTTCGACGGGGTAATGAGAAGCTAAAATACACGGGTAGGTGACCACCTTACGGCGCGACAAACAATTAAACGACAACGATTATTTCGATTCTCATATGGCAGCTTGAGCTTTTGCTCGCTGACCATTATCTCTTTTTTTTTTAAGTTTCTTTATTCTTTCAAAATAAAGTGGTGGAGGCTGTATGACCGATACGGCCCTATGGTTTATTGGTTTGTCTTAATCAGAGATACCATTCAAAAATCTTAAATAAAGACTATCGTGTAAAAATATTTTGGTTATGTAGTTATTTCGGACACGGAGTGCGACTCTCCGTCATCTCCACCAAGAGTTTCTTTCTTCTCTTAAAAAGAAAGTGGTGGAAAACCTTTATACCTCCTACTTAAAACCTAGGAGGAAAGACCATGACAGATTTGGAAAAAGGATATTTGGCAGCTATCATTGACGGTGAAGGAACAGTAACGCTTACAAAAGGTAGTTCGTTTAGATATCCAACAATCGAAGTTTCTAGCACAACTTTAGAAATTGTAGAGTATCTTAAAGACCACTTCGGTGGTGTCATTTCTAAAAAGAATGAGCGTAATCCTAAGTGGAAATAGGCTTATGTCTGGAAAGTCGAACGACGAAAGGCGATTGCTTTATTAAAGGAGATTGTCAGTTATCTCCATGAGCCTAAGAAAAAAGCAAGAGCAGAGTTAATCATTGCAGATTATATTCGTCTTACGCCAAGGAATGGTCGATATTCGGAAGAATTGAAGAAGCAAAAGCTAGAGTTTGAAGAGAAATTTTTCTCACTTGAATGATGATAAAAGGCTCTTTCAGCAATTATCGCTTAATAAGCATCTAACTGATAATTAGAAATACAATGAGCCTTGTAAATATGCGGGGATGGCCGAGTGGTTGATGGCGCCAGTCTAGAAAACTGGAGGCCCAGCAATGGGTCCGGGAGTTCGAATCTCTCTCCCCGCGCCAATATAGTTTGGTAGCTCAGTTGGTTAGAGCACTCGATTGATAATCGAGAGGTCGTGAGTTCAAGTCTCACCCAGACTACCATTTGGAGATATTTCTTTAATTTAATTATCTCTTTCTTTATAAGTATTGAGGAAGGTGATAAAATGAAGATTTATAATCCAACTAATTATTCTTATATCACTGTTGTAGAAATTCCAAAGACAGAGATTTCAAAGTTCGACATGGCGCTATGTCAATAGCCTCGTTAGACTTTAAAAGCCTACTATGATAGTTGCGCTGTCAAGCCTTCTATCATTTCTAATGGTGGTTTCTTCAGCATGAGCGATGGCTCAACAGCCTTTAACTATACCGATGAAGGTATAATCATTAGTTCTAATTCTCTTTACAAAGAAGGATTTGGAACTGTCAATGGAGAGTTAAAGTACGGGGTAATTGGTCAAGAGAAGTTTGAGGACTTCGTAAGTGGCTATCCAGTCTTGATTAAGGCGGGCGCCGCAGTTCCTATTACTATTGCTTCTGAGATTAACTACAAGGCTAGAAGAACTGTTCTAGCTTATAATAAAGAAAATATCTTTATTGTAGCTATTGAATCTCCTGGCATGAACTTCTCGCAGATGCAATCTTTCTTGCGGACTCTCAAGGTTGATTATGCTATTAACCTTGATGGAGGCGGAAGTACCAAGGTATTGCGCGATGGTAAATGTATCACAAAAGCATTTACTAATCGCCCTGTTGATAATGTAATGGCTGTTTATCTAAAGCCGAAAGTTATTTACAGAGTACAACTTGGTGCATTTAGTAAGAAAGCTAATGCTAATGCGTTTTTGGCTAAGATTAAAGGTCTTCCAGATGCAATCAATGCAGGATATAGAAACGCTTATGTCCGCAAAGTTGGCAGTTATTGGAAGGTTCAAGTTGGTGCGTTCTCTGTAAAAGCTAACGCAACACGAGTTGTAAATGACCTAAAAAATAAGGGCTATAATGCCTTCATTACGACGACTTGATTTTCTAAAAATATTTTGTTATAATATTTATAGAAGATAAGAGAAGACGCTTGCCGCAACCACTACTTATAGTAATAGTCAAAAGGTTAAGACATTTCTCTACAAAAGAAACAATTTGGGTTCGATTCCCAATTACACAAAAGGCGTCTTGTTATGGTCAGCCCGTAAGACCTTAAATGGCGGGACACCTATCCGGGTGTAGCGCAGTTGGTAGCGCGCCTGATTTGGGTTCAGGAGGCCCAGAGTTCGAATCTCTGCACTCGGACCAATCCCCATTTGGTGGGGACTATGTATCACTCCTTTCCTATGTTATATAAAGACCTATACAGCAAATCTTTCTTTACTAACAGAAGAAGATATAATGATTAGCAAGTCATTGCTGCCAGGCGTCGAGATAGCTCTTTAGAACGAAGACAGGCGAGAGCTATGGAGTCATAAGTCTAAGTTTTCGTGGGTCTTGAAATGTTATAATATTTTTGTTATAATATTTATAGAAAGTTAAGAAAGGAAGTAAATGGTATGAAGAAAATTGATATGGGTTGCTACTACTTTTCCGACAAGGGTTTGGTTCGTACAGTTGCCAGAGCAACAGATATGGAGACGAAGAAGTCGATGATTATGTTCGTTAACATTGAATCTGGCGGGTGTGCAAGTCAGCCTCTTTTAATTTCTGAGGAGAAGTTTGCGGCGACTTACATCAGGTAAGCCGTATGCGGGATTAGCTCAGCAGGTTAGAGCATTTGCCTTACAAGCAAGGGGTCACAGGTTCGAGTCCTGTATCCCGTACCAGCGTTGGGAGCGCTACAGTGATCACACACAAAAACCGCCTTAGAACAAATAAACAAAAGCTAAGGTGAGGAACTTAACCGCCTAAATGAAGGGTTATGATTTAGACCGGCAAGGTCAATAAGACGCTAGCCAGCAATTTTATTTTCTATAAAGAAAGTTTACAAGAGGATTGTGAAGAATCATCTATGGTGCCGTCGGCTAGTTTTTTTGGGGTAAGAGAGAGTTAATCGACAAAAGAACGAAATAAATTGATTAGAACTCTTTAGCGTCTTGATTATTTAGCGGTGTTGCGAAGTGGTTAACGCGCATGGCTTTGACCCATGTATTCGAAGGTTCGAACCCTTCCACCGCTGCCAAAATCTACTACTTACCGATAGTTGTATTCCGCTTGTGGGAGAAACGCAAGCAGCTCTTAAATGAGCGACACTCTGAATCGGCAGAGCAAGAGTAGAGAACTGGAAGGTTGCAGCTCGAATACTGAATCCTCTAAAGAGTGGGACTTAGCGCGCGGAAGAACCCTTTGGCGTGGAACGCACACCAGTAAGGTTTGTAGTCAACCTTTATCAAAACTACATTTCGGGAGCTAGCTCAATTGGTAGAGCGCGTGTAATAATCCAAGGTCTAGTAAATAGACCACGACAGCAGCCACTATGATTTTCTAGGGACACGAGGTTGTAGGTTCAAATCCTGCGCTCCTGGCCATCTTTTCTAAAGGAGTGAATTTATGTCGCAATACTTATATTTCTTTGCACGTCACGATAAAGAATTTATTCTTATCGCTGACTATTCTCGGAGCACTCAAGTATATAGCGAAGTAAATGCTCCTTATGAGAAGATTAGGAAGATTGATGAAACAGAGTTGAGGAATATAGCAGAGAGACTGCGGGCTGGCAAAAATTTTGCCAAATCTCAGATTGAAGCCCTTAATCGCAAGTTAGAACTTATTTCTAGCGCAAACAATTCTCTTGAAGAGAAGTTAGACGCGATCAACTCTGAACTAGAAATCATTGAAGAGTATGAAGATGACATTCAAACTCTTGACAGATATGCCATAGAACTCGATTTTATCGTTAATATGGCTTGTGACAACGATATTTTCGTAGGTTTCGAAATCAGTTGTCCAACCGAAAAAGATATTGTTGACTGTTAACACCTGCGGGCGTGGTGGAACCGGTAGACACCTGGGACTTTGATGTATTCTATCCACGTAAAACATGGATACTGCTATGTAATAATAGCAGAGAGTGCCTAAGAGGAAACTCTTAGAGTAGAAGCTGGCTAAAACGGCGAAGGCGAATACAGAACGCCGTGCTAAGTTTCTTTGGGCAGACTCATTTAAGTGGAATACACTATTTTTCATATATAATGAAAGGTGGTAGACTTAAATGAGAAAATATGATAAAGAGTGGCTTCAAGAATTATGTTCTTCAAGTTATTCTTATGCGGAAGTTTTAATTAAAGCTGGTCGTAAGATTGGCGGAGGCGCGCAACAAACCTTAAAAAAGAAGATTGCTGAGTATGGAATTGATGTTTCACACTTCACAGGGTAGAGATGGTATGATGCTCCGGGGAAAGAATGTAATTTGAAGGGGCAAGATAGAGAAAAATATTCTCTGAACGAAGTTTTTGTGAAAGATAGTCCAGTTACTCAAAAGGTTCTTAGAGGTTATGTTGAAAGGCACAATATCTTAGAATATAAGTGCCAACAATGCGGATGTGATGGCCATTGGCAAGATGGAATAATTGCCTTAGAAATTGACCATATAGATGGAGATAACACCAATAATGAAAAAACTAATCTCCGCTATTTATGTCCAAATTGTCATGCTTTAACAGAAACTTACCGAGGAAGAAATAAAGCCCTAAAGAATAAATGTGTAGAGAGTATACACCAGCTACCTAAGTCTGAATAAGATATGGTAAAGACGTACTCCAGACTACAACGCAGAAATGTGGCTATGGTGACATAGAGTAGTAAGAAAATCCCATGAGGCAACCCCTCGTACGAGTTCGAGTCTCGTCGCCCGCACCAGCTAAAGACGCATACAGCAATTACACATATTGTGTATTATCGGTTCGAGTCCGATTCTGTTCACCAATAATAGGATAGATAGCTTAACAGGTTAAGCAACAAGAAAATGCGTCTTGTTTTATACCGGCTTCGTATAATCCGATCTGTCGGGCAAAAGGAGTCAAACGATTTGCTATCTTTTTCATATATAACGAAGGAGATGGACAAAATGACAATGACTAAAATTTGTTCTAAATGCAAGGAAGAAAAACCATTAAGCGAATATCATAAGAATGGTTTTGATAGACAGGGAAATCAAAAATATCGAGGCTATTGTAAAGAGTGTGCTAGAAAAATAGAAGCCGCTCGATATTAGGCTAAAAAAAATTTTGTGAATAGTTAGAAAAAGTGTTGTGCGAAATGTGGAGATACAAGGGAGTATGTTCTTGATTATCATCACAAAGACCCTTTAGAAAAAGAGTTCACAATAGGACGTGCGAGTACACGTTCTCAAGAATCTCTCCAAGAAGAAATAGATAAATGTGTTATCTTATGTGCTAACTGTCACAGAGAATTTCATCATCTTAATAAACTAAAGAACCTATCTTTAGAAGAATATTTGCTGATTTAATCAGCAATATGCCGGATTAGTGTAGCGGTCTGCACGTCAGGTTCTGACCCTGAAGGTCTTCGATCAACACGAAGATCCGGTGCCAAGGCAATTCCAGAAGCCCTTTCGAGAAACCTTACTCGATAAAACAAGGAGATGGAGGAGTTTACGGTTGCTTCTACCTAACCGTATAAATGGGTCAGTGAGCGGAATTGGTAACGCAGCGGGCTGTAAACCCGTGGCTTTCGAGCATTGTTGGTTCAAGTCCAACCTGGCCCACCAAGTCTTATCATACAGACTTAAAATAAATGAGTACCCTAGATAATGCTAAACTAGGTATCCGAGTATCGGGAGAATTAGTCTGGCAGCCGATGAAGCGACGATACTACGTGATCAGACGAAAGGACGATTGAAGTCGTTAGCCACGGGTAAACAGGCTGATAGCCGCGTGGTAATATGGATCTTTAGCTCAGTTGGTTAGAGCACGCGGCTCATAACCGCACGGTCCTGGGTTCGATTCCCCGAAGATCCACCATATGCGGGGCTAGGTTAAAGGTAGACCATCAGCGTTAAAAGGCTGAAAAAGCGGTTCGAATCCGCAGCCCCGCGCCAATATACATTGAAAGGACGTAAAGGAATGAATATAGTAAATGCAGGTTCTCGTTATCAAGTCTATGGCGAAGATGTAAAGACTTATAAAGAGCTTCCTATTGCTACTTACTCGGTTGGATTTAATCCAATGATGGGTTTTTGGCTTATTAAGCATGATGATCTCGCTATCAACGAGGATACAATCTATGGCAATCATGCTCGTCGCGCAGAAAAGATTCTAAAATCTTTTGCTGTAAGTGAGAGAAACTTCGGTGTCATTCTCTCTGGTAAAAAGGGCATTGGTAAATCTCTACTTGCTCGCATGATTGCGGAAGAGTCTATTAAGGTCGATATGCCAGTTATTATTGTTGACACCGCTATTCCCGGCATCAGCAATTTTCTTGCCTCTATTCAGCAAGAGGTAACGATTATCTTTGACGAGTTTGAAAAGACTTTCGCAAAAACTGAGAAAGACGATCCGCAGGTTGAAATGCTTAGTCTGTTCGATGGTATGGATAATGGTAAGAAGCTGTTTGTCATTACCTGTAACGATCCTCGTCAGTTGAACGAATTTCTTATTAACCGGCCTGGTCGCTTCCATTATCATTTTGAGATTACCTGTCCCTCTCCTGACGAAGTTCGTGCTTATATGGCTGATAAGCTCGGTACTGGTTGGGAAGAGGATATTGAAAAGGTCGTTAAGTTGTCTCAAGTAGCTGACATTACTTTTGATTGTTTGCGCGCAATCGCTTTCGACCTAAAGCGGGGCTATCCTCTGGAAGAGACCCTCATGGATTTGAATATCAATTACGAGCGTAATAGCTCTTATGATGTTACCGTTAGATTGTCTAATGGTTGGGTCACTACAGCTTATTGCAAGAAGATTGATCTCTACGCTAAGGATGAGTATAACATTTCTTTTGAGAAAGATAAAGTCCGTTATTGGATTACTTTCTCTCCCTCTGATGTCACGGTTGCCGATGGTGCTTTAACCATCAACCCGCAGAAGATTAAGCTGACTGTGGCTTATGATGCTTTTGAGGAGTCAATGTCTGACGAGGACGCAGAAATTGCTCGTAGACAGTGGATGAAAAACACGACTGTTGAATCTTGCACTCTAACAAAAGTAAACGTCTCCATGGTAAATAAGTTCGACACTTTTTAAATATAGCCCTCGCAAGAGGGTTATATGCCAGCTAGGTCAAATGGTTAAGATGCCGCCTTCATACGGCGAGAGGACTGAGTTCGACTCTCAGAGCTGGCACCAATTCATTGTTGCAGCAATGTTTATCATATATATGAGAAAACCGAGAGAGCTTAACACCTGCAAGTGTTCTGCCTAACCCCTGTCATTCGTGACAGGGGTTTCTTTTTGTATATGAGCAAGACTGGACCGCGCTCGGTGCAAACGCAAAGTGGCTTTAGAATTTTTCAGGCCAAATGTGGCAAAATGATTTGCATTAGTTTTTATATCTATGTGAGAGGAGGGATTTGTAAGAATGGCTGAATTAGTAGTTCTTAAAGGTTCTTTTGCCAATCTCAATAATATTCCAATTAAAGAAGGTTAGTTGATCTTTACAACAGACGAGGATAATCGTTTGATTTTTTTAGATACTGATGACAGTACCAGAGTATAGATAACTTCTCCAGCAATTGAGAATACTGATACAATCATTTTAGATGCTGGCGGCGCTCCTGCAACAATAGGAGGTTAAAATATATGGCTATTAAAACATTTGAAGTTGTTTTTAAGTTACGCCGCGACAATGATTACAATTACGAGAAGGTAAAAGATAGTTTTATTCCCAAAAAAGGAGAAATCTGTTTAGTAGATACTGCTAAACAAGGTCTTTGCGTAATTGTTGGTGATGGTGTATCAACTTATGGAAGTCTTGAGTATGAGAATACTATCTTCCAACGCGTTTATTTCATTGGCGGAAAGATTTTCAAGGATGCTGATGGTATTTAGGAAATCACTCCTAATGAAAATAAAATTTATATTGATGCCAATAACACCAACGACTTGTATTATTACAATGGCGTTGAGTTTGTTTTAATTGGGCCGGGTTCGCTTCCGACCGCGTCAGCGGAAAGCGCAGGTATTATGAAACTTTACTCTACTACTGGAGAGAATGTGGATGGTACAATGACGCAAAAAGCGATTACAGATGAACTGAACACTAAGATTAGTGCTTCAGTTAATTTAGAAGATGAAACTGTCGTCTTCAAATAATCTATTTAGGAGGAAATTTAATTATGCCTATTTTTGATCCTAAAAATATCCCTGTGATTTCTAAGCTTACAATCGGTGATAAGACTTATTACTTAAAGGATGCTGAGGCCCGTGAGCTTCTTGCTACTCTTGGTACCGCTGCTAAGAAAGATGTTGCCGCGGGTGTTGGCGCTGATGAGCAGGGCCTTGTTACTGGTGCTCAGGTTCAGGCTGCTATTGCTGGTATTTCTGGCTCTATGCATTTCCGTGGCGTAGTCACCTCCTTTGATGATATTACTGATCCCGCCGCAGGCGATGTAATTATCATCGGAGTTAAGGAGTATGTATACGGCGGTGAGCCTGCTACATGGCATGAGCTCGGCGATGAGAGCATCTATGCTCTAAAGACTGTCACTATTGGTACTCAGAATCTTTCTGCTAATATCAATCTTGATACTCTTGCTACCGATATGGGTCTTGGCAAGCTTGCTAAGAAGGACTCTGCTACTGGTACTGTTGCAGGCCAGACCATTTCTGGCTTAAAAGCTAAGGGTAATGCCGCTGGTTCTATTGCTGTTGAACTTACTCAGACTTCTACTGCTGCTATTTTAACCAAGAGCGATTATACACCTTCAGGTGATGTAAATGGTTCTGTTACTGCTGCTGGTACTGTTTCTATTGCCAAGGATGCTGAGAATGGTACTCAGATTTCTGGCTCTGTGTCTGCTCCTACTGTGACTGTAACTCCTGCTACTGATACTATTAAGAAGGTTACTTCTGTTGGTACTCTGCCTACCAAGGCTGCTGATACCTTTACTGCTAATGGTGATGATACTTTTACTGCTGGTTCTCAGGCTGCATGGAGTGCTAATGTTGATGATGCAAGTGAGACTTTGAGCTTCTCCTTCACCGCCAATACTTTGCCTACCTTCAAGCAGGGTGCTAAGGCTTCTTATACCGAGGGCACTTTTGATGCGGGTACGCTTCCTGAGCTGGCTGCTACTGGTACTACTGTTGTTACTGGTATTACCAAAGCCGAAGCTTCTGCTCCTACCTTTACTGGTGATAAGTTTGCTGCTTCCTTCACTGGTGCTTCTGCGGATATTACCGCAACCTTTACTGGTGATAAGACTTCTGTAGTCAGCGGTGTTAATTATGATAAGGCCGGCGTCGATGCTGAAAAGACTAAGTTTACCGCTGGAGCAATTGAGCTCAATGTGGACGACGTAGTTGTCACTGCTAAGGACGTTACCGTACAATAATCTAGCACTAGCGAGCTAAATGCTCGTTTATGAAAATAAAGGATGGTGAGTAAATGGCGAATAAGTACATTTCCAATGTAGAACTCGGCAGTACCATTTACTCCCTTAAAGATGAAGAGGCAAGAGCCGCGGTCAATACCTTGCAAACCGCGGTTTCTTCTTCTTTAGTCTTTAAAGGTGTCGTCTCTAGTGCTGCCGATCTTACCGATTTAAAGAACTACAAAGTTGGCTGGACATATAAAGCTAATAGATCTTTTGAGATTGCTTCTCTGGGCAAGCTTGAAGTAGGTGATATGATTATATGTATCAGCGATTATAGTTCTAGCTATAAAGCAAGTGACTGGACAGTAGTTCAAAACAATGTAGATACTATGACTGGGGCTTCCTCTACGGCCGCGGGCACGAGAGGTTTAGTACCAGCACCTCAAGCTAATGATAACGAAAAATATCTTCGAGGCGATGGAACATGGGGTTCTCCCGCCGCTGATGTTGCTTGGGGAAGTTTCAATGATTTAATAGGATAAGCCAAATGGCTTATCCTATTTTTTTTTTGCATTTTTTTAAAATATATTGTATTATATGTATATAAGATAAAAGAGGAAAGACCTTTCCCCAAAACAAAAGCACAGTTTGAAAATAGTTAAAAATTATATTATAATATATATAGTAAATGAGAAAAAGGAGTTATAAGTTATGTATCCGATTGAGAAGTATAAGTTTTATACCAATGGTTCTCGCGTAATTGCGGTTTCTACCTATGCAGGCAAGACTGTGCGAGGTGTTGCCGTTTGCCATGCTGGTGATGCATTCTCTCTGGAGAAGGGTAAGAAGCTCGCTGCTCTGCGGTGTGCGGAGAAGATTGCCAAGAAGCGGGTTGCCCGTGCCAATCAAAAGGTTGACGAGGCTTATTGGGCATACGTCGATGCGGAGGCCTATCTCGATAAGATGGTCGATTATAAGGATGATGCCCTCTATGAGTTGAACGAGGTCATTGCTGCCAAGAACGATATGCTTGATAGCCTGTAAGAAAGTATCCTGAGCAAGATATAAAACTGCTCTATTCGGAGGATTAACCCTAATTGGCAAGGGAGCGGTCCTGAAAACCGCCAGTAACCGCGAACAACGGCGTAAGAGTTCGAGTCTCTTATCCTCCGCCAACGAATTAGACGAGAAATAGGAGGTAAAAGATGGACGCTTTAGAATTTTTAAAAGAAGAACGAAGAATGTGCAATTCTTTTGATATAGGATGCGTCAAATGCCCTCTTGGTGATATTGGATGTTGCGTTAGTCCAGAAGAAACGGATGAAGAGTTTGAGAAAGAAATTGCCATCGTTGAGCGGTGGTCAAAAGAGCACCCGCGCAAGACGAGGCAGAGCGTGTTTCTGGAACAGTATCCGGAGGCACGTATCGGAGATGATGGTGTGTTGCAAGTATATCCCTGCTCGATTTCCGCGTCGCACAGGAATGCACGAGGTAACTGCGCAACTATGAGCCGCGAATGCCCCGACTGTCGCCGCGAGTTCTGGATACAGGAGGCGGAGTAATATGACTAAATACCTTGAGCTAGAGGCGGCTGTGCAAGCGTTTAAGAATTTTGATGCTGGTAGAGCAGATAGTCCGCCTTGCACACTTTTGACACCAGAAGAGTTCGCAGAATATCTTTATGAACTTCCCACTGCTGACGTTGCGCCGGTGGTACATGGGCGGTGGCTTAAAGAGGAGAAGGAAACATATTGCCCTGTGCAATATGGGGAAGATGGCGAACCGATTTTGCATAAGTACATTCATTATAGTTGTAGCTTATGTGGCAGAATTTCTGGTATGCCAGAGCCGTACTGCCATTGCGGGGCCAAAATGGACGGAGGTGGTGACAATGCCTGCTTGTAAAGCCTGTGGTGAGTGGTTTGCCAAAACCAATCCACACGAAGAACTTTGTTTCAAATGCGAGTGTGCATTATGCCGACTGTCCAGCTATGTTGCCCGTGTAACGCGATGCAAAGATTGCGCACACTATGATTTAGGAGTTTGCCTGAAAATCTATTCGGATGGCAACGCACAAAAAGATTCGTGGCAATCTCGTAACCCCGATGATTTTTGCAGTTACGGGGAGAGAAAGGGAAACAATCCTGGATTATTTATGATGAAAGCAAAATGAAGAAATTTGCAAAAATATAAATATTATGATATAATATTTATATAAGGTAAGGGAAGGACTTCTTCTCAATCCTTAAACTGACTTCACGGCGCCGCACCCGTCAGTAAAAAGAGTGCTTGGCGTCAAGCAGTAGATTCTGCCGTTGAAGGTGAGGGTAATCGAGAAACCTTCCAAGAGTAAACTTGGTTTATAGTAGCTAAAGGGTAACACAATATTGTGCTAGAAACAGTTGATGCCGAGTATGAAGCTGATATAAAGCTAGAGACTGGTGAGGTTGCACTTGAGAAGTGTCTGAGTCGGCGCTATAAATAAAAATCATAGAGCGAGGCCTCGTTCTATATTTATGCCCAAGTAGAAGAACTGGTATATTCAGCAGGCTCAAACCCTGCCGGTCATTGACCACTGTGGGTTCGAATCCCACCTTGGGTACCAATGGCGCCGGCTATCGCGTAATACCGGATAATCAAAGAGGTATCGGTTGAAGATGGTTCGAAACATCCAGATCTTATGGCCTCCGCCATGCCAAATGCGAACGTAGTCAAGTGGTTTAAGACCCCGGCCTGCAAAGCCGTGTGACCTGTAAAGGCGTGAGTTCGAATCTCACCGTTCGCTCCATAAGACCTTAACAGCAATAAAATGGACTGTAAATCCGTCGCTTATGCTACGCAGGTTCGAATCCTGCCCTCCCCACCACTATATGGCGGAGGTAGGGAAGTGGTTAAACCCAACGGAACCAAAAAGAAAGGGTCTAGAATTTAATCTCCCTTGTCCAAGGGAGTAACTAAAAATCAAAAGGAGATTGATACGATGAATACTTTTATGAATGCTATGAAGCAAGATACCAACTTTACCTTGACTGAGAATGGTGCTATTACCCATAAGTCCACTTTGAATGGTCTTATGGATTTGTTTGCGCTTGGCGGAGCATATCGCACTCGCTCTGACGCAGATTGTATCACTTTGTTCAAGGCGGCTTTTGACGAGGATGAAGCTCATGCTTTGAAGTGTCTATTCTACCTGCGCGATGTGCGCGGCGGCCAGGGTGAGCGTCGTTTCTTCCGCGTTGTAACTAACTGGCTTGCTTCTCACGAAACTGAGGCTATGCGTCGTAATCTCCAGTTTGTGCCTGAGTACGGTCGCTGGGATGATCTGTATATCTTCGTTGGCACTCCTCTGGAGAAGGACGCTTTTAATCTGATGCGTCATCAGCTGGCTTTGGATGTTTCTTGCAAGACTCCTTCTCTGCTTGCTAAGTGGCTGAAGTCTGAGAATACCAGCTCTAAGGAATCTCGCCATCTGGCGGTGATTACTCGCAATCATTTTGGCATGACCGCAAAGCAGTATCGTAAGACCCTTTCCACTTTGCGTGAGCGTATCCGCATTGTCGAGCGCCTCATGTCTGAGAATCGTTGGGACGAGATTGAGTTCGACAAGATTCCTTCTCGTGCTGGCGTAATCTACCGCAATGCGTTTGCTCGCCGCGATATGATTAAGGCTAAGTATGAGGCTTTTGCTAAGGATACTGAGACTAAGGTTAATGCCAGCGCTCTCTATCCTCACGATATTGCACATCGTGCCTTTGAAGCCAATCGTAAGGGATTGGGCGATCCTGATCGTCTGATGCTTCAGAAGTATTGGGAGAACCTTCCTAACTACTACGGTGATAATATCGAGAATGGTATTGCTGTTGTCGATGTTTCTGGCTCTATGACCGGTGTTCCTATGGAGGCTGCGGTCTCTATGGGTGCGTACATCGCAGATAAGGCGCACGGTCCTTTTGCCAACCACTTCATTACCTTCTCTGGTCATCCTGAGCTGGTGAAGTTCGAGGGAGCAGACATTACCGATAAGTTGTGCCGTTGCATTGGTGCAGATTGGGGTATGAACACTAATATCGAAGCTGTCTTCGATATGCTGCTCAGCACCGCGATGAAGCAAAGTGTAAAGCCTGAGGATATGCCTACTCGCGTCTATATCTTCTCTGATATGGAGTTTGACAAGTGTGTTATCAGTAACTCTACTGATCGGGGTGGCTGGGGATATGGTATGCACAGCGATGCCATCCAGACTCTCTTTGAGAATATGAAGGCTAAGTGGGCACGCTACGGTTACAAGATGCCTAGCTGCATCTTCTGGAACTTGAACGCCCGCAATAACAACATTCCCGCTATCGGTGACGGCTTTAGCTATGTAAGTGGCTTTAGCCCCGTCATGATTCAGCAGATTCTCAGCGGCAAGGACGGACTCGATCTGATTCTTGAGAAGCTGGATAGCGAGCGTTACGCTCAGATCCACTAAACCCTTTCAAACGGGGAAATGGCAAGAAAATTGTCATTTCCCCGTCTTTTCTATTTATTGAAAAATAATTTAATATATGTTATAATATTTATATAAGGTAAGGAAAGGAAGTTACATAGATGAATCCATTTGAAATGCCATTTCCAAGTTTGTTTACATCTTCATTTGAACCACCAGCGCAATCTACTGATTACTCTCTATATCGAGAAGACTTTGGCAG